>ERZ857840.152-NODE-152-length-118556-cov-48.143214_pt1 | contig 118556 bp, 115 predicted proteins | sample MGYA00519760_ERZ857840 | MGnify/ENA primary metagenome ERZ857840 (study PRJEB31778, sample SAMEA3449371) | human gut metagenome | biome: human gut; feature: human-associated habitat; material: faeces | place: United Kingdom | collected 2010/2012 ... | reverse complement strand
AGTCTTACATTTTCAATAAATTTTATTTTTGCGGAAATAAGTATGTTAATTAACCTTAATTTAATCAATTTTATTTATTATTATATATTTACACAAAAAATCTAAAGTATTTTCATACTTTAGATTTTTTCTTACTTAATTAAATTTAAAATTCTTTCTAGTTCATCATTTGTAGAATATTGAATAATAATTTTTCCACTTCTTTTTCCTGCATTTAATTTAACTTTTGTTCCAAAAAAACTTTGAAAACTATCTTCTATATCTCTGCAAATGGCTTGTCTTCTTTCTTCATATTTTGGTGATGTTTTCTTTTGATCTTGAACTTTCTTTTCAATATCTCTAACAGTTTCACCTTTTTCAATAATTCTAATTGCTGCAACATATTGTTTTTCTGGATCTGCTATACATAATAAAGATCTACAATGTCCCTCATTTAGTTTTCCCTCAATAGCTAATTGCATTACTCTTTCATCCAAATTCAATAGTCTAAGTGTATTTGTAACTGTACTTCTATTTAGTCCTATTGTATCTGCTAATTGTTGTTGTGTCATTCCATAATCATCTAATAATTGTCTAAAACCTCTTGCTTTATCTATTGGATTTAAATCTTCTCTTTGTATATTTTCAATTAAAGCAATTTCCTTGTTCTTTCTCTCATCATTTTCTCTAACAATACAAGGCATTTCCTTCAATCCAGCTTTTTTTGCTGCTCTCCATCTTCTTTCCCCTGCTATTATTTCATAAAAATCATCTTTTTTAGATACTATAATTGGTTGAATTATTCCGTATCTTTCTATTGATTTTGCAAGTTCTTCAATTGATTCACTTGGAAAGTTTCTTCTTGGTTGATTTCTATTTGGTTCTATTTCAATAACTTTTATACTTTGTACAATTTCTTCTCCATCTTTTAATTTTTTCTCTTCTTCTTTAGTTAATTGATTTTCACAAAATAGAGCTTCTAGTCCTTTTCCTAATCCTGTTTTTTTAACAGCCATTTACAACACTCCTTTTCTTTTTATACTGCATGTTTTCCTTTTGAATTATTTTCATTATTCTTTAAAAATTCTTTAACAAGTTTGTCATAACTCTTAGCGCCTTTTGATCTTGGATCATATATAGATATAGGCATTCCATAGCTTGGTGCTTCACTTAATTTTACATTTCTTGGAATTACAGTTTTGTATACTTTATTTTCAAAATATTTGTTAACCTCTTTTACTACTTGATTAGATAAGTTAGTTCTAATGTCATACATAGTAAGTAAAGCTCCCTCTATTTCTAATTCTGTATTTAAATGTTTTTTTACTAGATTAATGGTATTTATAAGCTGTCCTAATCCCTCTAATGCATAATATTCACATTGTACTGGAATTAATACGCTATTTGAAGCTGTAAAGGAATTCAAAGTAATTAGTCCTAATGAAGGCGGACAATCAATTATAATATAATCAAAGTCACTCTTTATTTGTTCTAATTTTTCTTTCATTCTGTATTCTCTAGACATCATAGAAACAAGCTCCACTTCAGCTCCTGCAAGATTTATATTAGATGGACATATATATAAATTTTTTATTTCTGTTTTTTGAATAATATCTTTACTTTCTACTTCATCGCTAATTAACATGTCATATACAGATAATTCTACATTTTTATCCATTCCTACTCCACTTGTAGCATTTCCTTGTGGATCGGCATCAATTAATAATACCTTCTTTCCCCTTTTTGCCAGTAAAGTACTTAAATTAACTGATGTTGTGGTCTTTCCAACTCCACCTTTTTGGTTTGCAATTGATATAATTTTTCCCAATTTAGTTGCCTCCTTTGTTGTTTTATGTAAACTTCTATTAAATTTCATTAAATCGGACATATTTATAATATAAAAATATATTAAATATGTCAATGAATTTTCCGAAAATAATAATATTTTTTCTAGAAAATTTTCATTTTTTTATTTGCAAAAAAAATAATAAAACAAAAATATGAAAATTAATGTTTTATTACTTTTTATTTTTTTACAATATTGGTTCTTTTGAAGGCATTCCAGCCTTTCTAGGATATTTATTTGGTGTAGATTTTATTTTCTTTATTACCACTATTTTTCTTTGAATATCAGTATTAGGCAATGTAATTTCATCTACCTTTTCGATTTTTCCTCCTAAAATTTCAATAGCTTTTTCTGCATCTTTTATCTCTTCATCTATTTCGAAAGATTTCATGCAAATACATCTTCCTCCAACCTTCACAAATGGTATCATATATTCGAGAAGTACATTCAATTTTGCTACTGCTCTTGATGTTGCTATATCATAATGTTCTCTTTTTTCTCTTATATACTCTTCTGCACGTCCATGAACTGCTTGTATATTTTTTAAATTTAATTCATCTATTACATTTTGTAAAAATATTATTCTTTTATTCAATGAATCCAACAAAGTGAATTTCTTGTCTTCTTCTAATATTTTTAATGGAATTCCAGGAAATCCTGCTCCTGTGCCAACATCTAGTATTGTATTTTTTTCATTTAAATATGGAATAATTGTTAAACTGTCTACAAAATGTTTCAAAATCACTTCTTCTGGCTCTGTAATTGCTGTCAAATTCATCTTTTTGTTCCATTCTAATAGCAATTCCATATATTTATAAAAATTATCAGCTTGTTTTTGTGATATTTCAACTTTAATTAAGTCTGCCTTTTCTATTAGACTATTATTAAATTCTAATTTATTCATAATTTCCTCTTTCTATTTTTTTATTTGCTCTAAATAAATAAGTAATACTGATATATCGGCTGGTGATACACCTGATATTCTAGATGCTTGTCCAACCGAATTTGGCTTTATTTTGTTTAATTTTTGTCTTGCTTCTAGTCTTAGTCCCTTAATTGTACTATAGTCTATATCTTGTGGCAATAATTTTGCTTCTAATTTTTTAAATTTTTCAACTTGTGCTTGTTGTAATTTTATATAACCTTTATATTTTACTTCTATTTCTACCTCTTCTGTCACATCTTTAGGTAATTCTTTTCTATTCTCATCAATTTCGCCTAACATTTCATAATTCATTTCAGTTCTTCTTAATAATTCAGACATTTTTACGCCTGTTGTAAGTGGTGAAGAATTATTATTTTTTAATAGTTCGTTTACTTTTTCAGTTGGCTTAACAATAGTATTTTCAAGTCTTTCAATTTCTTCTTCAATTTGTTTTTTCTTAATTAAAAATGCTTGATATCTTTTTTCAGATATTAATCCTACTTCATGACCTATTTCAGTTAATCTTAAATCTGTATTATCTTGTCTTAGTAATAGTCTGTATTCTGCTCTAGAAGTCATCATTCTATATGGTTCATTCGTTCCTTTTGTTACTATATCATCAATTAAAACTCCTATATATGCTTGTGAACGGTCTAAAATTACTGGTTTTCTTCCTCTTACTTTTTGTGCTACATTTATTCCTGCTATAATTCCTTGTGCTGCTGCTTCTTCATAACCAGAAGTTCCATTTATTTGCCCTGCAAAAAACATTCCATCTATTTTTTTATGTTCTAATGATAATTTTAATTCAGATGGATCTATACAGTCATATTCAATTGCATAAGCAGGTCTTGTAAATTCCGCATGTTCTAGTCCAGGTATAGTACGATACATAGCAATTTGTACATCTTCTGGAAGTGATGAACTCATTCCTTGTATATACATCTCATCTGTATCTCTTCCTATTGGTTCAACAAATATTTGATGTCTTTCTTTATCAGCAAATCTAACTACTTTATCTTCTATTGATGGACAATATCTTGGTCCTGTTCCTTTAATTTCTCCTCCATATAAAGGTGAACGATGTAGGTTTTTCCTTATTATTTCATGTGTTTCAGCAGTTGTATAAGTCAAGTAACATGGTAATTGTTCTTCTTTTTCTACTATTTTATCTTCAAATGAAAACGCGGTCGGATTTTTGTCTCCATCTTGTCTTTCCATTTTAGAAAAATCTATTGTATTTTTGTTTATCCTTGCTGGAGTTCCTGTTTTAAATCTTACAAGATTTATTCCAACTTTTCTTAACATATCTGATAGTCTATTAGCTGGAAATACTCCATCCGGTCCGCTTTCATAAGATACTTCTCCAATATATATTTTTCCTTTTAAATATGTACCTGTTGCTAATATAACATTATCTACTTGATATACTGCTCCTATATTAGTTTCTACAGATTTTACCTTTCCACCTTCAACACCTATATCTACTATTTCTGCTTGTTTTAAATATAAATTTGGTTGCTTCTCAAGAGTATGCTTCATTTCCATTTGATATTTTTTCCTATCAGCTTGTGCTCTTAAAGAATATACAGCTGGACCTTTTGATGTGTTTAACATTCTTAGTTGAGTATATGTTTTATCTATATTTTTTCCCATCTCTCCACCTAAACAATCTATTTCCATTACTAGATGTCCTTTTGAACTTCCTCCTATATGTGGATTACATGGTATATTTGCAACTGCTTCTAAGCTTATACTGAATAAAAGCGTTCTAAGTCCTAATCTTGCTGTTGCAAGAGCAGCCTCGCATCCTGCATGACCAGCACCTATTACCGCCACATCATATTTTCCTGCATCATATTTCATTTTATTTTACCTTCCTTGTTAAATTCTTTTTTGATTTTTATTCCGTTTTCTATGAAACTAAAAATAGTGTTCCATATAACTTTTTGTCGTGTCGTTTTTTGTCGAAAACTTTTTGTATTGATTTTTCAATATTCTCAACCGGCATTTTTGCCTTCATTGTCTTTTTGGCATAATATTTTAAAGATGTTTCACAAACATTTTTCTTATGAAACTATACACTCTCTAAGTTTTGCTTGTGAAACATATAAGTTAATTTTTAACTCTTATAGTAATATAATTCTTTATTTTCCTAAGCAAAATTTAGAAAATATATTATTTATTATGTCTTCAGATACATTTTCTCCTGTTATTTCACTCAAATCCTCAATAGATTCTTTTAAAGAAACTGCGATTATATCAATAGGTATTTCGATTTTTAATCCTTGTTTAGCTTGTTTTAATGCGTCTATAGCTTTTCTTATTTGATTTTTATGTCTTATGTTAGTTATTACTTCTCCGTCATTTATTTCAATTTCATTTAACTTAAACATTTTTAGAATCTGTTCATATAAATCTTCTATTCCCTCTTTGGTTTTCGCAGAAATTTTTATAACAGGTTTGTTAGTTTGTTTAATATTAATATCATTTTCTAATCCTTCATTTTTTTTATCAATTTTATTTAGTAGTATAATAGACCTCTTATTTTTAAGAATATCGAGTATTCGCAAATCCTCGGCTTCTAAGCCGTTTTGTATTGTCAAATATACCTATTATTAGGTCAGCTTCATTTGACAGCTCTAAAGCCTTTTTAACGCCAATTTTTTCAATCTCATCTTTTGTGTTTCTTATTCCTGCTGTATCAATTAATTTTAGTGGTATTCCTTGGATTTGTACCATTTCTTCAATAGTATCTCTTGTTGTTCCTTCTATTTGACTCACAATTGCTCTTTCTTCATTTAAAATAGCATTTAGTAAAGATGATTTTCCTGCATTTGGCTTTCCTAATATTACTGTTTTTATTCCCTCTTTTAAAACCTTCCCACTTTCAAAACTCTTTTCTAGTGCTTCTAATTTGTCTTCGATTTTTTTTATTTGTTCTATTAAATTTTTATTTACTATTTCAGGCACGTCATCATATTCTGGATAATCAATAGAAGCCTCAATATCTGCCATTATATTTAATAATTCCTGACGTATATCTTGAATTTTTTTTGATAAATTTCCTTCCAGCTGTTTAAATGATGCTTTTGCCTCTTGGGCAGTTTTAGCATTTATTAAGTCAATAATTCCTTCTGCTTGTGATAAATCTATTCTTCCATTTAAAAATGCTCTTTTGGTAAATTCACCTGGTTCAGCCATCTCAGCTCCAGCTAATAAACATTGTTCTAATATTTTTTGTTCAATTACTACTCCCCCATGTGAATTTATTTCACACATATTTTCTGTAGTATAACTTTTAGGTGTTTTGAAGAAAGATACCAAAACTTCATCTATTTTTTGTTTTGTATTAAAATCTATAATATAGCCATATTTTATACTATATCCAGGTATATCCTCTATATTTTGTTTTTGTTTTGGTATAAAAATTTTATCTAATATTTCAAAACACTTTTTACCGCTCATTCTAATAATTCCAATTCCTCCATTTGCTGGGGCTGTTGAAATTGCAGCAATCGTACTCATCTTTTACCTCCTTATTATTAAATAAAGTTATTTCTATTATAATTTTTAATATAATTAGTATATTGTGCTTTTAGCGACGCAAGATGCTGATTATATTAAAAATTAAGAAGTCAAAGTTAGAATTAGATACTTAACTAAATACTTAGTTAAATCAACTAAAATCTGAACTTTGACTTCCGATTTTTTCTATTTTTTTGTTATAACAACTTTTCTATATGGTTCTTCACCAATACTATAAGTTTTTACTCTTTTACTATCTTGCAATCTGTTATGAATAATTTTTCTTTCATAAGCAGGCATTGGTTCTAATGTAACTTGTTTTCCAGTATTTATTACGGTTCTAGTTAACTTGTCAGCAAGCTCTTCTAATGCTTTTTGCCTTTTTGCTCTATATCCTTCAATATCAAGTATAACATGTGCTCTTGTAGTAACTTGTTTATTTGCAATTGCAGATAATATTGTTTGCATTGAGTTTAAAGTTTCTCCTCTATATCCAATAAGTTTTCCTGCATCTTTGCCATTTAATGTAACATAAACATATTCATTTTCAAACTTAATATCATATTGCATATTTTCCATATTAGCTATAAATTCATTTAGAAAAATTTCTAAATTTTCTTTTATTTTTTCTATTTCCTCTTTGTTTAAAGGAGTTCTCTTTTCTTTTTCTGTTTGTTTTTCTTCCTTTATTGGCTTATGTTCCTTATTGCTCTCTTTTTCTTCTTCTTTTAAAGTAAGTTCAACTTTTACGATTCTAGGAGCTAATATACTAAAAAAGCTTCTTTTTTCTTCACTCTCTAATATTTTTATTTCAACCTTATCTTTTGAAACTTTTAATTGTTTTAAGCCATTTTCAATAGCTTCTGTTGAAGTTTTTCCTTCTGAAATAATACTTTTAGCCATTAGAAGATTCCTCCTCATCATTATCTTTTTTCATAATTTTATTTATAACAAGTCTTTCTATAATCATTAAAATATTACTCATTAACCAATATAAAGCCAATCCTAATGGAGCTACAATAGCAATCATAACTGACATTACTGGCATCATATACATCATACTATTACTCATTTGTTGCATTTGTTCTGTTGGATCAACTTCTTCATTATTTTCTCCATCTTCAGATACAACTATGCTTTTCTTTTGTTTATTTTTTTGTGTTGCTGTTGTTATTTTTATTGATGCAATTGATGTTAATACATATAGTACTGGAATTACATATACTCTCCAGTCATTTAAACTTTGAGTTGGAACTTTGCTTAAATCAATTCCTAGAAATTCCATATTTAATCTTAGTTTATTGTAATCATCTTGTTTTTGCTTTAATTCTTCTTTATGTTCAACATCTTCTTGCTCCAATTGTTTTTCAATTTCTTGATATTTTGTTTCAGCATAATCAATGGTTGCTATTTGTATATAACTATTGTTTGCATTGTATCCACTTTCTTTCATTTCATTTGAATACTTTTCAATTAAATCTTTATCGATTTTTTTCATATATGTAAGTGGTTGGCTAACAAGCCAGAACACAGAAAAAATAATAATAATTTGTAATATTGAACTCAAGCATCCGCTAAATGGACTCATTTTTTCACGTTTATATAGTTCAATTGTTTCTTGGTTTAATTTTTCTGGATTATTTTTATATTTTTTTTGAATTTCAGACATTTCAGCTTGAAGTTTCGCTGATTTTTTCATTGACTTTTGTTGTTTAATTGTAATCGGTATTAAGATTACTCTTAAAATAACAGAAAAAATCAAAATTGCTATACCATAATTGTTAAAAACATTATATAACCAATCAAGTAAATAGCCAAATATTTCTGATATAAAACCCATGAAATTCCTCCTAATTTAAAGGATCATACCCTCCTTTTGCAAAAGGATGACACTTTAACAATCTTTTCATTCCTAAATATACACCTTTTATGCAACCATATTTTTTAATCGCTTGCATCATATATTCTGAACAACTCGGATAATATTTACAATGTATACCCAAATTTCCTAAAAAAGGTGAAATTGTTTTTTTATATATTTTTATTAAAAAAATTAAAATCTTTTTCATTTAATTTATAATATTCCTGACTTTTTAAATGCATTTTCTATATCTTGTTTTATAATATAAAAATCAGCCTTTTCAATTGGCATTTTTTTATTCCACAAAAAAACAATATTATAACCTTGCTTTAATTTGTTTTGGATTAGTCTATAATTCTCTCTAATTTTTCTTTTAATATGATTTCTTTTAACTGCATTACACGTTTTTTTTGATATAGCTATTCCAATTTGATTAATTTGTCGCTTATTCTCTGCTATATATATTGTTATTTGCTTTCCAATATAAAACTTTCCTTTTGTCAGAACGTTTTGAAATTCATAGTTTTTTTTCAAAGTCTTAATTTTTCTCATTAAAATCACTCATTTTTATAAAACTAAAAAGGTCACCTTTTATTACGTGACCCTTCTTTATTACGCACTTAATTTTTTTCTTCCTTTTGCACGTCTTGCTTTTAATACATTTCTTCCAGATTTAGTTTTCATTCTTTTCATGAATCCATGTTCTTTTTGTTCTTGTCTTTTTTTAGGTTGATATGTTCTTTTCATTTTAGCACCTCCTACATTTTCTTTTATTTAAACCACGAATGGATTATTTATAATATAAGCTTTATTATTATACAACAGTAAAGCTCATTGTGTCAATATACTTAATCAATTTTTGCATTTTATTTTTTATTCTATTGACTATTTAATTGTATTTTTGATATTATATACTAACGTAGGGGAATAAGCGCTTTACGGTCTTTGAAAATTTTATATTTATTATGTTAATAAGTTTATATTTTTTTATTTATCCACAGGCCCAAAATTTGTTTTCCACAGTTGTGGAAAACTTTGTGGAAAACCTATTTCCGTAGTAACTTAATTTTTTCTTTGAATATAAAAACTAAATTTCCTTAAGTTTTTGCAATTGTGAAATTGCATATTAATATCTTATATTCTGAAGGGATTGAAGGAGTAATGCAAAAGGCAGAAATAAACGAACTAAACACAAAAGCTAAAGAACTATTAAAAACCGAAGTAACTGATATTTCATACAACACCTGGATTAAAAACATTGAAATTTTGTCTGTTGATGATTCTACAATTACTATTGTTGCTCAAAATATAGTTCATAAAGATATGTTAGACTCAAGATATTTACCTTTATTAAAAAATACTTTTAGTTTTATTACTCACAAAAATTATGAGATAAAGGTAGTTTCAGAAGAAGATTTAGAAAAAGAGGAGGCAATTGGATCTATCCAAGAAGGCTATATCAACTCGTCAAATCTAAATCCAAAATACACTTTCAATAGCTTTGTTGTTGGTAATAATAACTCTTTTGCACATGCCGCAGCTTTAGCTGTAGCTGAAGCACCAGCAACTTCATATAATCCTTTATTTTTATATGGTGGAGTTGGGCTTGGTAAGACTCACTTAATGCATGCTATTGGAAATGAAATATTAAAAAATAATAGAAATGCAAATGTCTTATATGTTAGTTCAGAAAAATTCACTAATCAATTTATAAATGCAATAAAAGACAACAAAAACGAAATGTTCCGTAATAAATACCGTAATATTGATGTTTTACTTATAGATGATATTCAATTTATAGCCGGAAAAGAAAGAATTCAAGAGGAATTTTTCCACACATTTAACACATTGCATGATAATGGAAAACAAATAATTATTTCTAGTGATAGGCCACCAAAAGATATTCAACCTTTAGAGGATCGTTTAAGAACTCGTTTTGAATGGGGGCTTATTGCTGATATTTCAAATCCAGATTATGAAACACGTATGGCAATATTAAAAAAGAAATCTCAATTAGAAAATATTATTATAGATGATGACATTTTAGTAAATATAGCCACACATATAACTACAAATATTAGAGAACTAGAAGGAACCTTAAATAAATTAATTGCATTATCAACTTTATCAAAAAGTCCAATAACACTTGAACTTTCTAATAAAGCTATTTCTGATGTTGTTTCTCATCATAATAAAGTTCTTTCTATAGAATATATCCAAGAAGTTGTTGCTAAATACTTCAATGTTACTGTAGAAGATTTAAAAGGATCTAGAAGATCTGCAGATATAACTTATCCAAGACAAATTGCAATGTATTTTTGTAGAGATGTTGCTAATATTTCAACACCAAAAATAGGACTAGCCTTTGGTAAAAGAGATCATTCAACAGTAATGCATGGATGCAATAAAATTGCAAATGAACTAAAAGAAAATACTAATACAAAACTAATTGTGGAAACTGTGAAAAACTCATTGTTTTCTGACTAATGCTTTCAGCCTAAAGAAAAGAAAAGTTTTTTAAAATTTATGTTTGAAAAAATATTCGTTTGGAAAATTAAATTGTAATTCTTCTTACGGAATTAATACATTAGATATCCACAAACACTTGTGAATTTCTTGTTGAAAACTTGTTGATAACTAACTATCCACAAATTGAAAATGAAATTGTAAATAACTTTTTAAGTTGTCCACAACTTTATCAACAAAAATTTCATTAGGGAACTGTAAATTTGAATAACTTTTCCACACAATCCACAACACCTACTAATACTACTACTATTATTATTTATATATTATATAAAAAAGGAGACGAAGCCAAATGAAAATTGTTTGTGAAAAGGATACAATCCTTAAAGCTATTAATTCCGTAACAAAAGCGGTTGCTAGCAAAACAACAATGCCTATACTTGAAGGTATTTTAATTCAAACAAATGATAAAGAAGTTAAATTTACAACCTATGATTTAGAAATAGGTATAGAATATATTATGAATTGTTCTGTAGAAGAACAAGGAGCAACAGTAGTTAATGCTATAATGTTTAGTGAAATTATACGTAAATTACCAGATTCAGAAATAAAAATTACTATTAATGAAAATAATTTATTAGTAATAGAATGTGAAGGTTCTTTATATAAATTAGCTACAATGAATCCAGATGAATTTCCAGAATTACCTAAAATAGATATTGAGAATTCTGTGGAAATTGAACAAAATAGTTTAAAAGATATGGTTAGAAAAACTATATTTGCAGTTAGTACAGAAGAAAACAGACCTATTTTTACAGGATGTTTATTTGAAATAAAAAATAATAAATTAAATGTTGTTGCTGTTGATGGGTTTAGATTAGCATGGAAAAGTAAATTTTTACAAAAAGCTGCAAATGATTTTTCAGCAGTAATTCCAGGTAGAACATTAAATGAAATAAATAAAATATTAAATGATTCATTTGATACTATAAAAATAGGAGTATCTAAAAATCAAGCATTATTCGAATTAGAAAATTGTAAAATAGTTACTCGTTTATTAGATGGGGAATTCTTAAATTATGCTAGTGTTATTCCAGAAAGTTGGGAAACAAGAATTAGAGTTGATAAAAATAGTATTCAAAATTGTTTTGAGAGAGTAAGTTTAATATCAGCATCTAGTATAGAAAAAGAAAAAAAATATCCTGTTAAAGTAAATGTTGAAATAGGAAAAGTGACAATATCTTGTACAAATCAAACAGGAGATGCTAAGGAAGAAATATTTGTTGAAACAGAAGGTAAAAATCTAGAAGCAGGATTTAATCCAAAATATTTCCTAGATGCACTTCGTGCAATTGATGATCCAGAAGTATTTATTGATTTTGGTTCAAGTATTTCACCTTGTATTATTAGACCAACAGAAGAAAATGGTGATTATATTTACATGGTTCTTCCAATTAGAATGAAGGAATAATTAAATGAATATAAACAAAATAAAATTGAAAAATTTTAGAAACTATACAGAACAAGAAATAGAATTAAATCCACATATTAATGTGTTTTATGGTGATAATGCACAAGGAAAAACTAACATATTAGAAGCAATTTTTATAAGTGGTTTTGGAAAATCTTTTAGAACATCTAAGGAAAAAGAAATGATAAAATTAGGAGAAGATTTTTTAGAAACAAATATATTTTATGATAAATCTGACAGAAGTGGAAAAATAAAAATAATAATTGCTGATAAAAAACAAGTTGAAGTCAATGGTGTAAAAATAAAAAAGTTAAGTGAATTAATTGGTAATTTAAATTTAGTTATATTTACACCAGATGATATTCAAATTTTAAAAAATGGTCCAGCTGAAAGACGTAGATTTTTAGATATGATGATAGGACAATTAAGACCAAATTATGTACATAATTTAAATTTATATTTGAAAACATTAGAACAAAGAAATAATTATTTAAGACAAATAAAAGAATTAAACAAACCAGAAAATATGTTGGAAATATGGGATGAAAAATTATCAGAATATGCAGAAATTATTTGTAAATATAGAATTGAATTTATAAAAAAATTAAATAATAAAATAAAAAAAATTCATTCTGAAGTTACAGAAGACAAAGAAAAATTAGAAATTAATTATATAACAGAATGTGAAAATAAAGAAAATTATTTAGCTTTATTAAAACAAAGGAGAAAATTAGATATTATAAAAGGTTTTACAACTAAGGGAATTCATAGAGATGATTTTAAATGTCTTATTAATGATAAAGAAATTGAGATATATGGATCACAGGGGCAACATAGAACTGCAATTTTATCTTTAAAGTTGGCTGAATTATATGTTATTTATGATGAAATAGGAGAATATCCAATTTTATTATTAGATGATTTTATGTCTGAATTAGATGAAAAGAGAAGAAAAAGCTTTTTAAGCTATATTAAAGATACACAAGTTATTATAACTTGTACTGATAAAATGGAGCTAGAAAATATTAAATTATTTAATGTAACTAATGGTAAAATTGTAGATAATTAAAAAAAATAATTTAATATAATGATAAAATGAACAAATGAAAAGGGAAGAAGAAACAAAAATATTTGGAGGTTAAAAAATGGAAAAATTCGAGCATGAATATGGAGCAGAACAAATTCAAGTATTGGAAGGTCTTGAAGCCGTAAGAAAAAGACCTGGTATGTATATTGGAAGTGTATCTATAAGAGGATTACATCATTTGGTGTATGAAATAGTTGATAACTGTGTTGATGAAGCTTTAGCAGGTTATTGTACAGAGATAGATATAAAAATTGAACCAGGAAATGTAATTAGTGTAGAGGATAATGGAAGAGGAATTCCGGTTGATATACATCCAAAAACTAAAATATCTGCAGCAGAAACAGTTTACACAAAGCTTCATGCGGGAGGAAAATTTGGTGGAGACAGTGGATATAAAGTTTCTGGAGGTCTTCATGGAGTAGGTGCTTCTGTTGTTAATGCACTTTCTAATTGGACAGAGGTTACAATTCAAAGAGATGGCGGAATTTTTGAAATGAAATTTGAAAGAGGAAAAACAGTAGAACCATTAACAAGAATAGGAGACTCAAAGAAAACAGGTACAAAAGTTAGATTTTTAGCAGATGATACTATTTTTGAAACTCTAGAATATGATTATGAAACACTTGAAAATAGATTTAGAGAAATGGCTTTTTTAACTAAAGGGTTAAAAATTAATATTTCAGATTTAAGAGATGAAGAAAATATTAAAAAAGCAGAATTTCATTTTGAAGGTGGATTAAATTCTTTTGTTGAATATTTAGTACAAAATAAAGAAAAAATTCATCCAAAGCCAATATATATTGAAAAAGATGGAGATGTACCAGTTGAAGTTGCTTTTCAATATACAACAGCATACTCAGAAAATATATACACATTTGTTAATAACATTAATACTATTGAGGGTGGAACTCATTTAGAAGGATTTAAAAGAGGACTTACAAAAGCATTTAATGATTATGCAAGAGGACATGGCTTATTAAAAGATAAAGATCCTAATTTGCAAGGAGAAGACATTCGTGAGGGAATTACAGCAGTTGTTTCTGTTAAAGTAAAAGAACCTCAATTTGAAGGACAAACTAAAACAAAATTAGGAAATAGCAATGTTTCTGGTGTTGTGGCAAGTTTAGTAAATGATGCACTATCAACATTTTTAGAGGAGAACCCAGGTGTTGGAAAAGCGATTCTTGAAAAATGTATAAATGCATCACGTGCAAGAGAAGCTGCAAGAAAAGCTAGAGAACTGGTAAGAAGAAAAAGTGCATTAGAAACATCAACATTACCAGGAAAATTGGCTGATTGTAGTAGCAAAAATCCAGAAGAATGTGAAGTATATATAGTAGAGGGAGATTCTGCTGGTGGTAGTGCAAAACAAGGAAGAGACAGGAAATTTCAAGCAATTCTTCCACTTTGGGGAAAAATGCTTAATGTAGAAAAGTCAAGAGCAGATAAAATATATAATAATGATAAATTACAACCGGTTATTTTAGCAGTTGGTGCAGGAATTGGTAAGGACTTTGATATTTCTAAAATTCGTTATGGAAAAGTAATTATAATGGCAGATGCCGATGTTGATGGAGCACATATTAGAACATTATTATTAACATTTTTCTTTAGGTATATGAGACCATTAATTGAAAATGGAAATGTATATTTAGCTCAACCACCATTATATAAATTGTCTAAAAAAGGAATGCAAGACGTATATTGTTATACAGATGATGATTTAGCAAATGCATTTAAAGAATTAGCAGAAAAGGGAATATCAAGAGACCAAGTTGGAATTCAAAGATATAAAGGTTTAGGAGAAATGAACCCTGAACAATTATGGGAAACAACAATGGATCCAGAACATCGTATTTTAATAAAAGTAACAATGGAAGATGCAATTAAAGCGGATTCTATATTTACATTATTAATGGGTGATGAGATAGAACCAAGAAGAAAATTTATTGAAGAAAATGCTAAATTTGTTAAAAATTTGGATATATAAATAATTAATAGCAGGTAAGAAAAGCTTACCTGCTATTAATCGTATAAAGCTAATATTAATTCACAGCTAAAACCTATATACCTAATTTATAATCTAATGTATATTACTATACAAATAAACTATTGCACCAAATATATAAATCAGTTGCTCGACTAATAGTGCACACGTAATAACTATATTCATCCACAAGGGACTATTAATAATCATTAAAATATACAAAAATAATCTTAACTTCGAATATATTACCTATATATTCAACCATATAGAAAAATTCTACTTTCATTAAATTAACAAAAACAAAATTAAATACAGCTTAAATACAAATAATATACTCTCATCTCTGACTAATTATTATCTAAAAATTAATTAAACAATAATTAATCTTTGCACGAATTATACAAAGCTAATAATAAACCTTATATAATTCTTAGTTCAACTAATATTAACCTTATATTATTATTATGTATAAAATAAAAAATATTATTCAAAAATATAAAAAAAATTATTGTCGAATTTTGACATACGAAAATTATTGACATTTTTTATAAAACAAGCTAATATAAAAATATATAAAAAATATTTTATTTTAATTTCTATTTATATTTTTATCTTAAATTATTATTAAAAATTTTTTTAATATATATTCTTATAAAATTATTTTTCTTATATTTTCCATTTTATTAAATTATTAAATTAAAAATGTGGAGGTGAAAATAAATAAATAAAAAAATAAATACAGTACAAGAATGGATTCCATATAAAGAAATACTGAGAAATGGAATTATTAAATTAAAAAATAATAATTATATTAAAATAATTAAAATTAGTCCAATAAATTTTAATTTAAAATCAGAATTAGAAAAAGAAGCAATATTAAATTCATATAAAAATTTTTTAAGATCATGTAATTTTAATTTTCAAATATTAATTCAAAGTAATAAACAAGACTTAAGTAAACATATAAAAAATTTAAAAGAAAATTTAATTCAAGAAAATATTAAAATCAAAGAAATTTCTAAAAATTATATTCAATATATTCAATATTTAAATCAAAGTAAAAAATCTTCATCAAAGAATTTTTATATTATTTTAAAATATGAAAATAAGGAAAAAATAAATTATGAAGAAAGTGCAATAGAAGATTTAAATCAAAAATATTTTAAAATAAAAGAATTATTATCAAGATGTGGAAATTTAATTTCAGATATTAATAATAAAAAAGAAATAAAAAAGATTTTATTTTCTTTTCTTAATTCGAGAATATATTTAAATAATAATTAAAAATAAAAAATATCAAACAACCAACTATAATACATACAAAAAGACAAATATGAAAATATAAACAGAATATACAGAAAATAAAGAATCAGATTTTAATTTATATAATCTAAAGTAAGAACCAAAAAAAATAGTGAATTTATAAGACGTAATCCATAGGCTATAACCAAATATTAAAATTGACTTAGAAATATTTAGACATTTTAAAAGGAATACATAAAGTCTAAAACTAGAATAAGATTATAATATAGAGAAATTCCGAAACAAAAAAATAAACAATTTGACAAAACGAAAAAAATGAAAAATTATAAAAAATAAAAGAAGGTGATGATATTCAGAAGATAAATAAGAAATTTATTAATAGTATAAAAGAAAAAATAATAAATAAAATAGATTATTTTAAAAATAAAAAAAATAATAATAAATTAATTTTTGAAAATGGTATTTTTTCAGATAAAGATTATTTAAGTCCATCATATATAAATATATCAAATCCAAAATATTTTGAAATTGATAATAATTATTATTCAACATTAATTATTATTAATTATTTTAGAGAACAACAAGATTTAATTTTAAAATCTATTATTGATACTAACATTGATTTAAATATTTCTATTTTTTACGAAAAACAAGATACATATAAAACGATACGTGATTTAACATATCATATTGGTAATGTTGGAGTTGATTTAAAAGAAGGAAATCAAAATAGACAGGATATAGATATTGTAGCTTTTACATATAATGATGCTAAATATATTAGAAAAGAAATGCAAATAAATAATGAAGAATTATATTTTTTATATATTTATGTAACAATATATTCAGAAAAAATAAAAGAATTAGAAAGTTTATTAAATAAAGTGGAAGGAATTTTACAAAGTAGTGGAATGCAAACCAGAAGGGCATATTTTAGAGAAGAACAAGCATATTTAGCAACATCACCAATAATGAATAATTCTGTAGATTTAAAAAATGCTGCCAAAAGAAATGTATTAACTAGTGGAATTATTGCTACATATCCATTTATATCCTCGGCAATATTTGATGAAGAAGGAATCTTTATAGGAACTAATATATATAATAATTCTCTAGTATTTATTGATAAATATAATTCGTATAAATATAAAAATTCAAATATATGTATTTTTGGAACAAGTGGAGCAGGAAAATCTTTTTATACAAAATTATTGGTTTTAAGAAATAGATTGTTAGGAATAGAACAATATATTATTGATCCTGATAGAGAATATGATGAAATGTGTAACGAATTAGGTGGAACTCTTTTAAAAATAGGTCCAACTTCAAATACATATATAAATGTATTTGATATTATGGAAGAAAGTATAGAAGAAGGAAAAGGATATTTAGCAAATAAATTAGGAAAATTAATTGGATTTTTTAATTTAATATTTGGAAATTTAAATGAAGAAGAAAAGGCTATTTTAGAAGAAAAAATAATTATATTATATAAAAATAAAGGGATAACTTTTAATGATAAAACACTATATAAACAGAGAAAAAATAAAATAGCTATTAAACCAGTTTTTAAAAATACTTATGATATGCCAATTTTAGAAGATTTTTATAATATTTTAGGTAAAGATAAAAGAACAAAAAAATTTCAAATAAAATTAATTCCATTTGTAAAAGGTTCATTAAAATTTTTTAATAATTATACAAATGTTAATTTAAATAATTTATTAATTGTAGCAGATGTATATGATTTAGGTGAAGAAAATTTAAAATATGGTATGTTTATTTTTATTGAATTATTCTGGAATCGTATTAAAAAAAATAGAAATATTAAAAAATCAATTTATTTAGATGAAATATGGAGATTAATTGGTGTAACTTCAAATAAAGAAGTTGCAAGTTTTATTTATAAAATATTTAAAACAATAAGAAAATATGGCGGAAGCGCTGTAGCAATAACTCAAGATATATCAGATTTATTTAGTTTGGAAAATGGAATATATGGAAAAAGCATATTAAATAATTCAGAATTTAAAACCTTTTTTGCACTTGAAGAAGAAAATATAAAAGTTCTAGAGCAATATTCAAATTTGTCGGAAAAAGAAAAAATAGAAATTAAATCCTTAAAAAGAGGAGAATGTTTAATGTTTATTGGAGAGGAACATATTTTAACTAAAATAGATGCAGGAGATTTTGAAAAAGAAATAATTGAATCAAAAAAAAATAAATAAAAGGAAAGTGAAAAAATATGAAAAATATAATTTGTGTTATTGGAACAAATGAAGTAGAAAGAAGTATTTTTACAGTTAGTTTAGCAAATTTATTAATGGATAAAAATAAAGTACTAATTATAGATTTTGATATTTTAAATAATAATTTACACGAAATATTAGGAATAAAAAAATATTCGCAAAAAATAAGAAATAAAATAAAAAATAATAATTTATTAAAAGAGATAAAAATACAAGAATTAATATTTAAAATAAATTATAAAATTGATTTAATATCTGGAATGAATTTATTGTTTGATTCTAAATATAAAATAAGTAATAAAAAAATAAAAAATATATTATTAAAATTAAAAGAAGAATATGATGTGATTATAATAGAAACATCATCAGAATGTTTTTTTGATTATACAAAAGAAATAATAAATAATAGTGAATTAAATTTTTTTATATTAGATGCAAATTTATTAGAAATACAAAAAGCAAAAAAATTATTAAATATGTATATTGAAAAATGGAAAATAAATAAAGAAAAAATTAATATTATATTTAATACATATAATATTAATTCAACTCAAATTTCTATATTAAAAAATACATTTAATGAATTTAAAATATTGGAAAAAATACCTGAAAAAATTTAGAGTAATTTAATAAAAATATTTAAAAATAAAAATAAATATTAGATGAATATCAGAAGGAGAAATTTTATGGAAAATATATTAACTTTAAATAATCAACAATTAAATCAAAATGAGTTGGTAACAACCCAAGAACAAAACAATTTTTTAAACACAACTGTTGGAAAAGTAGTAAATACTGCAATAGATTTAGGACTGAGATGGGTATTACCAAATTTTATAGAAGATCAAGTAATTGATATAAAAAATAATTTAATAAAAGGAGGATTAAAAGAAGGAATAAATACTACAGTTCAAAAAGGAATTGAAATAGGAAAAAGTGTAACTGGAATATTTACTGGTAAATTTGAAAATATTTCGCAAGCACAAAATGCGATAAAAAATGGAGGAATAATTGACGGAATTTCAGATGTTATAGATTCTACACTAAATTTTACATCAAAAAAAGGTATGATACCATCTAATGTTACAACATTAATAAGAAAAGGAAAAAATGTGATTTTAGATAATATTAGTAGTAATATTGAAACTGAATTTGCAAACCAAATTAATAATGTAGAAAAATTAGGAAAATATGAAAATAATTGGAGAGAATTTTATAAAAGTCAAAATTTTGAAGGAATGGAAAGAGAATATCAAAAAATAAAAGATAAATTAAAACAAACATTACCTCTTGAAGAAACATTAAAACAGGCAAGACAAATAGAAAATTTACATTTAATTATAAAAAATAATGGGCAGGATTTTAATTTAACAGAAGAGCAAAAAAAGCTTGCTGAAATTTTAATTAAATAAATATTATTTTTGATGATTTGCAGGTAAAAACAACGATTTTTGCTTGCAAATTTTTGGGCATTTTAGTATAATAAAAGAGTGAAAAATACTAGAAAAGAGGTAAAAAAATGGAGGCAAACGACGAAAAAAGAAATGACGGAAAAATAGTAGAACGTGACATTGAAAAAGAAATGCGTACAGCTTATATAGACTATGCTATGAGCGTTATAGTATCAAGAGCACTTCCAGATGTAAGAGATGGTTTGAAACCAGTACATAGAAGAATTTTATATGCTATGTATGAAGATGGTATAACTTCAGATAAACCATATAGAAAATGTGCTAATACAGTAGGTTCTGTTTTAGGAAGATATCATCCACATGGAGATGCTTCAGTATATGATGCAATGGTAAGATTAGCTCAAGATTTTACACAAAGATATACATTAATTGATGGACATGGAAACTTTGGATCTATTGACGGAGACGGTGCAGCTGCAATGAGATACACAGAGGCAAGAATGGCCAAAATTGCTGAAACAATGCTTACTGATATTGAAAAAAACACAGTAGATTTTATGCCAAACTATGATGATCGTTTACAAGAACCAACAGTACTTCCAGCTAAAATACCAGCTCTATTAATAAATGGATCATCAGGAATTGCAGTAGGTATGGCAACAAATATTCCTCCACACAATTTGACAGAAGTTATAGACGGAATTATAAAAATAATAGATGAAGACAATGTTACTGATGAGCAATTAATGGAAATAATAAAAGGGCCAGATTTTCCAACAGAAGGACTTATTTTAGGATTAGAAGGAATTAAACAAGCATATACAACTGGTAGAGGAAAAATTATAGTTCGTGGTGAAAGTGAAATAGAAGAAATGAATAATAATAAACAAAGAATTATTATTAATTCACTTCCATACCAAGTAAATAAGGCTAAATTAATTGAAAATATTGCTGACTTAGTAAAAGATAAAAGAATTGAAGGAATTTCTGAAATTAGAGATGAATCTGATAGAGAGTCAAAAGTAAGAATTGTAATTGAATTAAAAAGAGATGTAAACGCTCAAGTTATATTAAATCAATTATATAAACATACTCAATTACAAGATACTTTTGGAGTAATAATGCTTGCGTTAGTAAATGGAGAACCAAAAATATTAACATTAAGACAATGCTTAGATCATTATATAGATCATAGAAAAGTAGTTATTCTTCGTAGAACACAATTTGATTTAGATAAAGCTCTAGCAAGAGCACATATTTTAGAAGGATTAAAAATAGCTTTAGATAATATTGATGAAGTAATAAATATTATACGTAGTTCTTATGATGATCCAAAAGAAAGATTAATGAAAAGATTTAATTTATCAGATATTCAAGCTCAAGCAATTTTGGATATGAGATTAAAAACTTTATCAGGTTTGCAAAGAGAAAAAATAGATGAAGAATATAATGAATTAATGAAATTAATTGAACACTTAAGAGCAATTTTATCAAGCGAAAGATTAGTATATGATATTATAAAAGAAGAATTACTAGAAATAAAACAAAAATATGGTGATGAAAGAAAAACAAAAATTGTTGCAGCTGAGGGTGAAATTAATATTGAAGATCTAGTAAAAGAAGAGCAAACAGTAATTACATTAACACATTTTGGATATGTAAAAAGAATGCCAATAGATACATATAAGAGCCAAAAACGTGGAGGAAAGGGAATTACAGGTTTAGCTACAAGAGAAGAAGATTTTGTTAAACAAATATTTACAGCTTCAACTCATGATACTTTATTATTCTTTAGTAATAAAGGAAAACTTTATAGATTAAGAGGATATGAAATACCAGAAGCAGGTAGAACTGCAAAAGGTACTGCAATAGTTAACTTGTTAAGATTAGATCCAGGAGAAAAAATATCAGCAGTTATTCCAATTAGTAATTTCGCAGATGGAAAATACTTATTAATGGGAACAAAACAAGGATTTATTAAAAAGACTCCATTAAATGAATTTGATTCAAGCAGAAAAACAGGACTTCTTTCTATTACATTAAGGGAAGATGATGAACTAATTGATGTTAGATTAACAGATGGCCAAGATAATGTTGTTTTAGTTACTAGTCAAGGTGCATGTATTACATTTAGTGAAAAAGATGTTAGACCAATGGGAAGAACAGCTCAAGGTGTTATAGGCATTAGACTAGATAGTGAAGATTGTGTTATTGGAATGGAATCTATAGTTGAGGGAAATAAAAATGCAACTTTACTTGCGATTACTGAAAATGGATTTGGAAAGAGAACAGAACTTGATGAATATAGGGTGCAAACTAGAGGTGGAAAAGGTGTTACAACATATAAAATAACACCAAAAACAGGAAGTTTAATAGGAATACGTATAGCAACAGACAATGAAGATGTAATGTTAATTACTGATAATGGTACAATTATTAGACTAAAAGTAAAAGATATTAGTATATTAGGAAGATCTACACAAGGTGTAACATTAATGAGAACAAATGAAGGAAAAGTAGTTAGCATAGAAACTATAAATCCAGATGAGAATGAAGGGGATGAATAATGGATGAAAATTTCCACGCTTTATCAATTTTAGTTGAACAAGAAAGATAAAAATAAAAATGATATTTCTTATTAAGAAATATCATTTTTTTAATATAAAACGAATGTCATCACCAAAAAAATAACATATATCATAATTTCCTACAAGTCTAGAAACAATTCTTTCATCATAAGTACTAAATAAATTTTGTAAGCTTAAATTAGTTGAGATAATTGTTTTTTTATTAGGATTTAAAAGTCTACTGTTTAAAATATTAAACAATTCGACCAGTTTCATATTATTTATTCCTTCAGTTCCTAAATCATCTATAATAAGTAAATCAACATTTTGAAGATAATCATAAACATCTTTTGAGACATTTGATTTTCCAAAACGATAACTTATAATTGTATCAAGCATAACTGATGAAGTTTGATATAATACGGTTTTTTCTTTTTTTAGTAATTCATTTGCAATACAACTAGATAAAAATGTTTTACCCAATCCTGTATTACCTGTAAATAGTAAATTTTTTTTATTTATATTATCAAAGTTATTAATAAATGATTCACAAATATTTTTTATTAATTTAATATTTTCTCTTGGTGAAATATTTGAATTGTATTTTGCACTATTAATTTCATCAGAATAAAAATTTAAATTAAAATTGCTGAAATTTTGATTTTCTAAATTATATATATTTGATTTATTATATTCAATATTGTAAAGTTTTTGCTTTAGACAAGAACACATTTCTGTTGAAGAACCATTAAAAATATAACCAGTATCATTACATTTTTTACATTCGTAATTTGGAATTATTTTTTTTGCTTTTTCTCCAATTGAATTTAAGATTGATTCTTTTTGCTTTTTTAAATTTTCAATATTAAAATTTAAATCATCTATTATTTTTTTATCATTATTTTTTGCCAGTTCTCTCATGGAAGTAAATGCTAATGAACTTAATTTTTTATCTATGTTTGCAAGCTCTGGAAACTCTGCATAAAGCTTTTCTTTTTCTTTTTGAGCAATATTTTCAGCATTAATTCTTTTCTTTTCATATTCAATTAAAAGAGCTTTTAGAGTAGAATTATTCAAAATAACCTCCTATATTATTGCTTTTGATTAGCGTATAAACTATTTAAATTATCATATTTTCTTTGATTATAGTTTTGATATCCAGAAGCTTTTTCAAGAGTTTTTATATCTTTACTTTTTTGTTTCATATCAGCTAAGAACTTTTGAACATGTTCTGGAGTAGTAAATCCTCTATCATGCCAATCGGTTAATAATTTATCTATATAGTCGAAACTTGGATTTACCTTTGATGTGGTTCTTCTTAATGCAATTTCAATAACATCAAAAGTAAATTTAAAATCAATAACCCATTTTTCAACATAAGCATATTCATACTGAGATAATTGTCTTCCAAGTGTTAATTTTTTTGTTATCATATTTGCAATTTTATTTACTGCTTCTTGTTTTTCATAATATAAATCCAAGTCACTATATGTTTTAATTGAATTTTTAGCCCAAGCATCTGCAACTGTTTGAATATAGTTTTTATGAAGAGCAGATTTATTAAAACAATAATTAAATAAAGCCATCATAACTTCATCATCAAAGCCATATTTTTTAAACCATAATTCAATATCTGGATACCATGTAGTTGGCATTAAACCAGAAAAGTATTGATTGTTTATTGATTCCATAGTTTTAGCTCGTTTTTGACTTTCAGCAGATTTTTGAACTTGTTCAGCAGATAATGCTACACGAGGTTTATACAAATTATTTAGCTCGATTTCTTGTAAATTATTGAATGAATAACCTGTGTTTTTCTTTACAATAATTCCTTGCTCTTCCCAATATTTCATTGCATCTTGAATTACTTTTAAAGAAAGACCTAATTTTTTACATAAGTCATTTATTTTAATATCTTTATCATATTTTGATAAAAACAAAAGATATAAATATACTTTAATAAAGTCACCATTTGCTTCTGGTAAGTACCCTGTGAAAAATATATCAGGAATGTTGGTACTTGAAAACAAAGGCGATAAGTCGTTTTGCTCTAACTTCATAAGTAATTCCCCCTACAATATGTTTTGTCAAATTATATCATTTTTTAATATAATTTACAATAAACTTATAGAGAAAAGAATTAAATTTATTTTTTAGAATATAGATATAATCTATGGTTTCTATAATACTTAAATATATATAAAAAAATGCTTAAAATATTTTCTTGTTTAACTCCAAAAATACTAAATAATAAAAATGGTAATGAAAATACAATAAAAACAAATATTTTAATTGTAATATTATTAAATAAAAATTTAATAATAAAATAAATAAAAAAATTCCATATAATATTTAAAAATAAATTTGTATAATCAATTATTCCAAATAATTTATTTTTAAAATTATAATTTTGAGGAAAAATAAATTTCATAAAAAAATCCTTTCTAAATATTTTTGAATAATTTATTACTAATGTTAAAATTATTTGATATATCTGTTGAAATACCACCAATCAAATGTTGCATATATGAATTGGCACGAACTAAAGCATAGATTCCTCCTATATACATTAATTTTGAAATAGTATCATTAGAAGAATAATTAAATGAAAAAATAATTAGTAGAATTATTGAAATAAAGGATTGTTGTAATAACAAGGAAAAAATAGTTTTAAACCAAGTTTTAAAAAACCATGAAGTAGAATTATTTATCAAAGATAAAATTGAAAAAGGTGTTATTAAAATAAATACTTTAATTATTACAAATCGGAGTGCATAAGAAAAAATTAAATTAAATAAATTAATAGTAATAAAACTTTTAATTAATCCATCAAAAGAAAAAATATTAAATTCATCTTGATTTATAGAAATAAGGAGATTTAATTTTTTTACTAGTTCATAAAAAGAAATATTATGTCCAAATATATTTTTTCCTAAAATTTTAATTGCATCAGAAATTAGGTAATTTATTTGAATAAATTGTGTGCAAATGAAATATGAACAATTCATAACAATAGCAAATATTAATAATTTAAAAATAAATTGATAAGGTCTTTCAACTTGTAAATTCATATAGTAAGAATAAATTAATCTAATAGCATAATAAATAGAAAATCCAACTAATAAGGAATTTGCAATTACTAGTAAACCATTATAACTATTTATACCAAATGTCTTTTTAAAAATAGAATCATTTAGAATGCTTGTATCTATAAAAACCAAATCATCTAAAATATTATAGACTGTTGTATCAACAGAAGAAAATAGAGTTTCAAAAATGGAATTTATAGTTTGAATAATTGAGGTAGTTAAATTTGTTGAATCATTCAAAACATGTACCTCCTAAGTTAATAACGAATTAATTGCCGATAAAATTAAATCTAAAGCAAGAATAAATGCGTAAGAAAATAAGCTACCACGTATTAACTTTTTGGAAGTTCTAATTCTTTCTTCATCTCCGAAACTAAATTTTTTCATAAAAATACCGACGGCAATAGCGACAGCTGCAGAAGGTGTAGCAAGTTTTAACATCCAATTTTTGATTTTTTCAAAAGCAGAATTTAATTTATCAACAATTTCAGGGTTACCATTAAATATAGTTGCATATACATTATTGGAAAAAGTGAAAATAAATATAAATAAAAATAAAATAGATATAAGTTTTTTTCGATTTAAAATTTTAAACATAAAATCCTCCTAATAAATTATTTTATATAAAAATATGGATACAATTTTATTTCAGTAGGTGGAATTATTTCAGAACCTGTTGATAAAAATCCTAAACAATGAAAATTAGTTAAATTGCGAGTAAAAAAATTTGTATCATAAATATATTCATTTTGAATGTTAGTTGTAATAGATTCTGAAATACTTGAATTTTTTGAATTCAGGGAATTAGTAAAATAACTAAAAACAGTTTCTTTAGCATTTTCAGAAATTCCTCTGGAGACTTTTTCTTTATCTTCTTTACCAATTTGTTTTTGAGCATTTTCAATTGTAAAAATATCATCATTTCGAAACCAGAGTTTATTTATTAAATTTTGAATAATAACATTTACAGACGACTGATCATGTAAAGTATTTAATAATGAAGTATAACTTTGAGTAGCAACAATATTAATGCATTTTGCTTCTCTACTTTGAGAAAAAAAGTTACAATCAGTTTCAGTACAATATTCAGAATATTCATCAGAAATAAAACATACACTCCTAAAATTGTTATTACTTGTATTAGCAAGTCGGGTCATTACATCTGTTTGAAAATCTAATTTTAAATATGCTGCAATTATTTTAGATAGGTAAGAATATTCATTTATATTCATATTCAAGACAACAATTTTTCCATTATTAATAACTTCATCAAAACCCAAAAAATTAAGCTCTTCTTTTGTTGGACAAAATGTTTTTAAAACATCATAATCAGAAATAAAACAATTAGTAATACGGGTTATTTCAGACTGTAAAATCGAACTAGTTCTATGATCTAAATTAAAATACTCATTTTCAAAAAAATTTAAACTAGAAAATAAATCATAAACTTGTTTTTTAGAAAATTTATTTTTTATAAATTTTTTGCGTAATAAGCCAACTTTTTCCAAGTAATAATTTTTTTCCGTAATTAATTTATGCAATTCAATAAATGTAACATAATTATTATTGTATAATCTGCACAATTTAATTGCTTCTTCTAAAATTTGACTTGCTTTATCAATCCAATAACTTTCTGAATTATTTTTTGAAAAAAGTAATAAGATAGTCTTTAATCTATTAGCTATGACTGATGGTTTTAAATTAGGTTTATGTAGAGGATTATATTTATAATTACCATTTAATTCAATAACAATAATATCATCTAATCTATTAAAATCAGAAGCAAATTCTAATACTTTTTTATAATAATTACCCTTAACATCCAAAATCAACATTCCTAATTTTTTTTCTTTATTGCAATTTTTATATTTTATTAATTGTTTAGTAAATGGGTACATGGCACTGCTGGTTTTTCCAGTACCAATTGTTCCTGTAATTAAAATGTTTTGATATAAACTTTTTTCAGGCAAATAAATCAATTCTCTTGTATTTGCATTTTCGCCAATTAATAATGACAAATCCTCTTTTTTATTTAAATTTGTTAAAGATGGTTTGGAATTGTTTTTCTTAGTTCGTTTAAATTTTTTAAAATTAAATAAGTTGTATAATAAATTGGAAAAGAAAATCGAAGAATATAAATAGGTGATTAAAAATAATATTTTAAGATATTTCCACAAAATTGGTTGTTCAATACAGATGTCAAAAGGGTGTAACCCATAAGTGATAATTACATGGTTTTGAAAATAGAGTGGAGAAAAGATTTGAAAACCAATAAAATATAAAATAAATGTAAAAAATAGAATGAATAAAATACGTTTAATTCATAAACACCTCCTAAAAACTATTTTAAATTAATTGATTTTAATTTTAATTTAGAACCTTGTAGATTATAAAAAATTTTGATATTAAAAAAGTTATAAATTGAATAAAAAAATATAAAAGAATTGATAATAAGAATAATAAAGAAAAAATCTACTAAATTTATAAAAAACACACCACCTTCCAATTTTTTACAATCATATAATATATTTTTAAATTTGTCTATACTTTTTTTAAAATATATGATAAAATTTAATATATTTAATAATATTAATTTTAGAAGGGAGAATACCTATGCAAATAGATAAAAAAATGACAATAGGAGAACTTTTGGAAAAAGCTCCTGAAAAAGCAGAAATTTTATTAGAAGCAGGAATGCATTGTTTAGGATGTCCAGCATCACAAGCAGAGACCATAGAAGAGGCTTGTGAAGTACATGGAATAGATGTAGAAGAGATAATAAAAAAGCTAAATTCATAAATTTTCAAAAAAAAATTACATTTTTTTCACAAAAAATGAAAAATCTATTGACAAATTAAAAAAAATAGTTTAAAATAAGGCTTGTGCTAACGTAAAACAAACGTTGGTAACGAGCTTGGAACTTGGGTCATTAGCTCAGGTGGTAGAGCACTTGACTTTTAATCAAGTTGTCCGCGGTTCGAGTCCGCGATGGCTCACCAAAACTAGGATTTAATTAAAATTAAATCCTAGCAAGTTTCTTTTTATGGCCCCGTGGTCAAGCGGTTAAGACATCGCCCTTTCACGGCGGAGACATGGGTTCGATTCCCGTCGGGGTCACCAATATGCCACTTTAGCTCAGCTGGTAGAGCAACTGACTTGTAATCAGTAGGTCATCTGTTCGAATCAGATAAGTGGCTCCAATTACTTAGAACTAGGTTTGTTGTACAACTTGCCTAGTTCTTTGCTTTATATACAATAAGAGTAAGTTACATTGAACTGTGCATATTTGTCAGGACATTTTTTATATAAGTTATAAAGGAGAATTATAAAATATGAAAGAAAATGAAAAAATAGATACAAATTCAAAAGTAGCTATAGTAACAGGAGGAGCAAAAGGAATTGGTGCAGAAATTGTAAGAACATTAGCAGAAAATGGTTACATAGTTATTTTAAATTACAATAATTCTAAAGTGCAAGCTGAAGAACTAAAAAATGAAATGTTACAAAAAGGATTTAATATTGAAGTAGTAAAAGCAGATGTATCAAATAGAAATGAAGTAAATAGTTTAATTGAATTTGCAATAAAAAAATTCAAAAAAATTGATATATTAGTAAATAATGCGGGAATATCTCTTGAGGGATTATTTACAGATGTTTCAGAAGAAATGTGGCAGAATATAATAAATGTTAACTTAAATTCTGTTTTTAATTGTACACAAGAAGTATTAAAGTATATGATAAAAGAAAAAAGTGGACGTATTATTAATATTTCATCTATTTGGGGTGAAACTGGAGCTTCATGTGAAGTTGCATATTCAACAACAAAAGCTGCAATAAATGGAATGACTAAGGCTTTGGCAAAAGAGGTTGGATTATCTAATATACGAGTAAATGCAATTGCGCCTGGTATTATTAATACTGATATGAATAGCAGACTTAGTTATGAAGAATTAGAACAAATAAAAGAGCAGATTCCTTTAAACAGAATAGGAAATACAAAAGATATTGCTAGATGTGTGAAATGGCTTGTAGAAGACGAATATACCACAGGACAAATAATATCAATAAATGGAGGATGGTATATATAACAAAAAAGAGAACTATTTAAATAGTTCTCTTTTTTAAAGAAAAAATATATATGAAAAAAACTTTTGATAAATATTTTCAATATTTATTCTGAAACTTTTCTTTTATAATTTCCAGAAATTAATTTTGGCAAATAAGTGATTATTTTATAAACTGCTAAACGTACTTTTTTACTCCAGATGTATGATTTTCTTAATTTTCTAGGAGCTGCCAAAGATGTTTTTTCTTTTACTACTAGAGCAAGTTCTACTTTTTCAATAGGGAAAATATAATTTTCTCCATTGTTATTATCCCACTCATTATTAGAATTTCTAAAACAGAAATTAAAACTGTCACTTGAAATTAATTCAACTTCTGCTTGAAAACCAAGTTCAGTTTTTTCCATTTTAATTTCTCCTAAATTATCCCAATTAAGACCAAAACCATAGTGAATATAAACTTCTTCTGAACCATTCTGAAAAAGTTTTCCAGCATAAGAAATCTTCACTTTTGAGTTTTCAACTAATTTATCTGTATTAAAGAAAATATTTTTAACTAATTCCATTTAAAATTCTCCTTATTTATCTCTTGTTAACTAATTTAATATTATAATATAAAAAAAATATAATTCAAGTATTTTTGACAAAATTTTTAATTTGAAGTAGAACCTACTACTTTGCCAACAATATAAAATTCTTCTTTTGGATCTAAACATATATCAGGAATTTCTTTATCTTCAGCTCTTAAAACTACTCCATCTTTACGAATAATAAATTTACGAATTAAAAGTTTATTATTATAACTAAATAATCCAATATCTCTATTATCAAGTGGGGTATTAAATTCTATATATGCATAAGTGTCTTTTTTTAATTTTGGTTCCATTGATGTATCATTTATTTTTACAGCAATAGAAGCTCCTGAAACTGTAGTTGGGCAATCTATTAAACCGCCTAATAAATCAAAAGTAGGTATTTTATCATAAGGTATATGAGTAACAACTTTATAAGCTAGTTGTTCTTCAGTAAGTTCTTTATCATAAGTATACATCAAAGGACGATAAGGAATTCCCATTGTTTTACACATGTTTTTTAATACTTTATGACTAGGATTTCTTTCACCTTTTTCAATATGTGTTAAATGACCTGTATTAATGTTTGTTCCTCTAGCAATGCCTGCCTTTGTAAGCTTTTTTTCTTTTCGAATATATGCAATCATCTGACCTAGCATAATAATACCTCTTTTTACAATATTTTCTACGAGTATTATATAAGAAAAAGAAAAACTTGTCTAGTATAAAAACAGAAAAAATTGTAAATTTTGACAAAATATAAACAGATTTTTATTGTAAAAAATATATGGTTGTGGTAATATTATTTTATACAAAATTATATACTTTATATAAAAGGGGAAAAGTCATGGAAGAACACGAAAATCTAAATAATCAAGACGAAGTAAATGAAGAAAAAATTCATGAAAATATTGAAGAAACCAAAGAAGAAAATAGTTCTGAAGAAGTGAAAAAAGAGCCTGTGAAAGAAGAAATTAAACAAGAAGAAAAAACAGAATATAAAAAGGTAAAACATGTAGAAAAAAATAATCCTAAAAAAGTAAAAGCTATAATTATTTCATTAATTATTGTTTTAGCTGTTATGATATTTTCTATTATTTTTGCATTGTTAAATATGAGTAATGATAAAATATTAAAAGGAATAACAATTCTTGGTATTGATGTATCTAATTTAACAATAGAAGAAGCTACAACAAAAGTAAATAATGCAATAGATGAAAGATTTAAAGAAGAAAACAGTAGTCTAATTTTAAAAAGAGAAGATAATGAGACTAATGTAACAGCTAATACATTTAATGCAAAATTTGATACTGATAGCGCTATTAATGAAGCATACAACATCGGAAGAAAAGGAAATATTATAACTAATAATTATGAAATATTAATTACAGAGTTATTAAAAAAAGAAATAAAACCAACATTATATTTAGATGAAGATTTATTATCAAATACTATTAAGGATATAAATTCAAAATTAAAAGATGCAGTTGTAGAAAACAGCTATTATATTGAAAAACAAAAATTAATATTAGTAAAGGGAAAAGCAGGTTACACTATTAAAACAGAAGAATTAAAACAAAAAATACGAGATCAATTAAGTAATATTCATACAAATTATCAAGAAATAGAAATACCTGTAGAATATAAAGAACCAGATCCAGTTGATTTACAAAAAATACGTGATGAAATATATAAAGAACCAAAAGATGCATATATAGAGTTAAACCCTACGGTAGTACATGCAGAAGTTGATGGTGTTGATTTCAAAATTTCTATAGAGGAAGCTGAAAAATTACTACAACAAGATAAAAAAGAATATGAAATACCATTAAAAATAACAAAAGCTAAAAAGACAATTAAAGACCTAGGAGAAAAAGCTTTTCCAGATTTAATTTCGACTTTTTCTACTAGATTTGATGCAAGCAATTATAACAGAAATGTAAATATAAAATTAGCAGCCCAAAAAGTAAATGGAACAGTAATTATGCCTGGTGAAAACTTCTCATTCAATACTGTAGTAGGTTCAAGAACAATTGAAGCAGGCTTTAAAGAAGGAACTGCATATATTGGGGGAAAAGTTGTGCCAGATGTTGGTGGAGGAGTTTGCCAAGTATCATCAACAATATATAATACAGCATTACTTGCAAACTTAAAAATTGTAGAAAGAAGTAACCACATGTTTACAACTGGATATGTAGCACCAAGTAGAGATGCAACAGTTTATTATGGAAGTCTAGACTTTATATTTAAAAATACAAGAAAATATCCTATAAAGTTAGTTGCATCAGCAAGTGGTGGAGTATGTAAAGTTTCAGTATATGGTATAAAAGAAGAAAATGAATATGAAGTAATTATACAATCAAAAGTAACATCATATATTAATCCAACGACAATATATAAAGAGGATCAAACATTAGAAGAAGGAAAAGAAGTTGTAGAACAAACAGCAATTACTGGATGTAGAAGTGAAGGATATAAAATAGTAAAACAAAATGGAAAAGTAATTTCAAGGACATTGCTTTCAAAAGATACTTATAATTCTAGAAATAAAATTGTGAGAAAAGGAACAAAAAAAGCAACTGCACCAGTAACACCTACACCAACACCAGAGCCTTCAACAAATACAGAAACAAATACAACAGTTAATAATGAGAAAACTGAAAACAATACTACTGAATAGAAATAAAAGCACTAGAAATACTAGTGCTTTTATTGACTTTTAATGGTTGGGCTTATATACTATAATATATAAATTATAAAAATAGGGGAAAAATATGAACATTTATGAAGAAACTAAGTTTTTAATGAAAAAATATAATATTAATGCAAATAAAAACTTAGGACAAAACTTTTTAATTGATGATAATGTAATAGAAAATATAATAAAAACAGCAGAAATAGAAAAAAATGATTTTGTAATAGAAATAGGGCCAGGATTAGGAACATTAACCAGTAAACTTGTAGAAAAAGCGGGTAAAGTAATTGCAATAGAACTTGATAAAAAAATGTTGGGAATTTTAAATGATAGATTTGCGTTATATAAAAATTTTAAAGTGATAAATGAAGATGTACTAAAAGTAGATTTAAACAACATGATAAAAGAAGAAAATGACAACAATTATTCAGTAAAAATTGTAGCAAATTTACCATATTATATTACTACTCCAATAATAATGAAGTTATTAGAAGAAAAATTAAATATAAATAGTATAACAGTTATGATACAAAAAGAAGTAGCAGACAGATTGACAGAAATTCCAGGAGGAAAAAATAGTGGGGCAATCACATACTGTGTATATTATTATTCAGAAGCACAGGAAATGCTGACAGTTCCAAATACATCTTTTGTTCCGGAACCAAAGGTTAATTCAGAAGTTATAAGATTGAATATTAGAAAAGAAGCACCTGTTAAATTAAATGATGAAAAATTATTTTTCAAAATTATAAAAGCAAGTTTTACACAAAGAAGAAAAACATTAGTAAATGGATTGTCGAATTCAGGAATAACAACGAAAGAAAAAATAAAAGAGGTATTACAAAGTTTAAAAATAAATGAAAATATACGAGGAGAGGAATTAACTATAGAGCAATTTGCAGAAATTGCAAATAAATTATTCTAAAATAAATAAACTAACTATTGACAAAATAGGCTAATACGCCGTATAATATTTAAAGTTAATTATACGCGTCATTAGCTCAGTTGGTAGAGCAGCAGACTCTTAATCTGATGGTCGGAGGTTCGACTCCTCTATGACGCACCAAAAGATTAAATCGTCGCACCAGACGAAAAACAATAAATCAACTGTAAAAGGTTGATTTTTTTGTTGCCTTTTATTGAAAAAGAAAGGATGGTGTGATATGATAAGTATTGTAAAGAAGAAAAACAAGATAAGCAGAGATTTACTCTCTAAAATTGAATGGGCTTGCCGTTTGAATGCTATAAAACTTGAACACCAAATGATATTAGAAGGTTGTTTAAGAGTTATAGAACATACAAATCTAGCGTATGTAGAGCCACATAGAGTAATTATTAAGAATAATTTATATTTATTCTCTAATGAACATGATTACTTTTATGTGAGAGATTTAAGGACTAAATATCCTTTATCTAAACTACAAGAATACATAGCAAGGCATTAATTTTAGAGTTTTTAGAATTGTTTTTAATATAGAATATAAAACTCTAAAAAGTGTCAATAGCTTATGTATTTAGCTAAAGGCACTTTATTTAATGCCTACCCATTCAAAGTGAAGGGAGGATTTAAAATTATGAATGAAGAAAGAAAAGTTGCAGGAATATATATTCGTGTAAGTACAGAAGATCAAGCAAGAGAAGGATTTAGTTTAGGAGAACAAAAGGAAAAACTATTACAGCTTTGTTAATTTAAAGAATATGATGTATTTAAAGTGTATGAAGATACAGGAATATCAGCAAAAGATATGGCACATAGACCAGCTAGACCAGCATTTCAAAAAATGTTAGCAGATATGAAAAAAGGTAAAATTAACTATATTGTAGCCTATAAGCTGGACAGGGTTACTCGTTCAGTGCGTGATTTAGAAGAACTAATTGCAGTATTAGAAAAACACAACACATATCTTGTATGTGATGGAGATGATGTTAATACTTCTGCTGCAAATGGAAGATTTTTCGTAAGAATGCTAACAGTGTTATCTCAGTTAGAAATTGAAATAGTAAGTGAAAGAACAAAGTTTGGATTAAATGGTGCTATAAAATCTGGGCATTTGCCACGGTACTATTCCAATAGGCTATAAGAAAGATAGTAATAAGAAAACTGTAATTGATGAAACTACAAAAGATGTTGTTATAAGAATATTTAATATGTATTTAGAGGGCAAAAGTTATCAACAAATCGCTAATATTTTAAAAGAAGAAAAAGTATTAGCACCTAAGCAGTGGCGAGATTCGACTATACAAAAAATAATAGAAAATCGTGTTTATATGGGTGATTATGAACAATATAAAAGAATTGGAAAAATGCAAAGTATTGAACCAATAATTTATATGAATGTAGTAGAGCCAATAATAAGTCGTGCTGTATGGGAGGAAGCACAATTGCAAAAAGAAAAAAATCAAAGAGCTTATGCTAGAGATAGAGTTTATATTTTCTTTCAAAAGTTAAAATGTCATAAATGTGATAGCATAATGAAATGCAAAGGCTCTGGTGGCAAAAAGAAAAAGTATATGTACTATAACTGTGAGCATTGCAAGATTTATTATAGAGAAGATAAAATTGAAGAATGTTTAGAAGATTTTATTTTAGACTTAGTTGAATATGATATGGCAGTTAAAAAGTATTTCTTCCCTATACTAGCTGATAAAAAAGAAACTAATACCGAAAAACTAGATAAAGAAATTGATACTCTACAAAAACAAAAAAAAGAATTAAGAAAGCATATTTAAGTGGAATAGTAGAAATGGAAGAAAAAATCAAAAGAAGAAAAACAAGAATTTATTTCTAAATTTATTGAGTCAATGAAACTGATTAAAAATAAAAATGGAGACTTTAAAATTGAGGAAATAAATTTTAGAAGAAGTTATATTGAACAACTAACGAAGTTTTTTCAAAGTGGAATATTTGATATTTATGTACCTATTGAAGTTGATGATGAAGAAAAAATTGTTAGGACAAGTATTAATATAAATCAGAAACAATTAGATGAATATATAGAAAGACTTAATAAAGAATTTGAAGTAGAATTTTATGAAGTTTTTCCAGAAAATATGAATGGCAAACCTAAAATAGTTGAACTAAAACTGAATAAAGAAAAACAAAAATTAATCAGATTAGTTGCAGTAAAAAGTGATAAAAAATTTTCAAAATCTAAAGAAGGAAATGTAAAAATTGGAGCAGTAATTTGTAATACAAACTGAAAAATGACAGAAAAAATTTATGTTTGAAATGATTTCTGTACTCCTACTTGAACTCTAACAAGCACTGAATTTTTCCTCCCTAGTCAAAATTCAAACCATGGAACTAAGTCCCAAGCCCTATATAAAATAATGATAGGAATGATAAACTGTTATTAAAAAATAGTAGTGAAAAAGTAAAAATTTTAGTAAGATATTTTGAAACTTTAAGCGTAGAAAATAAATTAAAATTGTTTATAATTGTTTTAGAAAGTGACATGATAAAATTGAAAATTGATAAAGAAAATTTGATTGAACTTTTGAAGAATTTCTTATGTGTTTTTGATAAGAATTATAATAAAAATAGAATGGTAACTTTAGAATATAATATAGATGTTTTTATATTATCAAAGGTTATGGAAATGAATAAAACAGAAAAAGAAAGTTTTGTATTTGGACTAGCATATATTTATTTATAACATCATACAAAAATAATAGGAAAAATTTGACTTTTCACTTGTTATTTAGTCGAATTTATAGTATAGTATTAACATAGGAAATAAGAATAATTGCAGATGTGGTTGCCACTTTTGATCCGCAACTTTATGTTGTGAGAATGGAGGTGGTGCTATGATAGAAGCTGTTTTATTAGAAATAATATACTTACTTTTATTTGCATTAGTTGTCGAAACTATTATAGTATTTGCCTTAATTATATTTATAGTATTTTTAAGCAAATAGACAATAAAAAACACATCTGTAACTTGCCAGTCTGATGTGTTTTTTACATATTACACGGCAACCACATTTGTGGTTACTTATTTCCTATTAATATTATACACAAATAATTTCAGTTTGTCAATTTTTTTAGAAATTGAATAAAAAAATATTGAGAAAGGAAAAAATATAATGGATTTTAATAATTTTCAATCAGAAAATAAATTAAATCCGAAAAAGCTAATATTAGTAATGATTAGTTTCATTATTTTTATTATCATGTACTTTATATTTCATGGAAGAACATTATTTGATAAGACTAACAATATACTACTTTTATTATCATTATTGTCTGATAGTATCTTTATGACTTTATTAATGGGATTTATAGTAATATCTATTTTACCTATTATAATTTTGAGAAAAACCGATGAAGTTAGCTTTACCTCAAAGCATATGCCTATAATAGTGTTAATTATTTTAATTATATTTGCTTTTAATTTAAACTATAGTGCCATACGACCATATAAAAAATATACGATAGATAGTAAAAAAATATATGGCATAGAAATGACTTTTAGAGCATTAGGAGATATTATTAGTAATAAAACGATAGAAATAAAAACTAATAATTGGAAAATAATATATGACATAAGATATAGAAGAAAACATAATATATATGATTATTATCTTGAAATTAATGAAGGCGAATACATAATACCTATTGGAAATGTAGCTAAAGTAAGAGCTTTGTTATATCAAAGTTCATATGGTGAAAATAGTATCAATGTAATTACAGTATATAAAAATAGTAAGATTATAAAAGAAATTAATGGTGTAGATTTATCAGCAGAAAGTCATGAAATATACGAATTTGCCAATAATAAACAGTATAAAATAAATATAGTATTGCAACCCAATCAAACAATTTCTTATCAAACAGTAGGGTGTACATTGGATGAATTTATAAGTAATAATGATGTACTTTTATACATATTCGACAAAAACGATAAAGTTGTATCTATGAGGGAGATAAAAGAAGGTGTAGATAACTTACCAGTAGATTTGGACAATGGGAAATATTCTGCTTACATATGCACTCATATCATGAATTTAGAAAAAATCAGTAATAGTATTGTATATGAAGTAAAAGATGGAAAAATATATAAAGCTGAATAACAAGATTAAAAATAAATAATACTAGAAAATTTTAATTAGCTAATAAGCTAACTAGGAGGTTAAAAATGAAAAAACAAATTACAAAAAGTCTTATTATTGTAATGATATTTACTATATTAACATTAATATTTGTTCCTAAAATAGCATATGGTTATACTTCTGTAAATTTAGAAGATTATAAACCTAATATGCCAAGTAGTTCATTGACAAACAGTAATGGAAATGTTATAGAAAACAAAGGACCAATTATATCAATGAAATCAAAAGTTATATCATTCGTTTTTATACTAATTATAACAGCATTAATATATTTTATTCCTACAATTATAGCTTTAGTTAGGCATCATAGTTATAAATTATATATTATAGGAATTAATATAATTTTGGGATGGACATTAATTGGATGGATAGTATGTTTAATCTGGTCTTTTATAGATAAGAGAATAATAAAAGAATAAAAATTGATTAACCGTATATACATTTTTAACTATATATGCTAAAATGTATATACAGTTGATTAAATGGAAATTTTTTTGTGCTAAATGTGGGAGGATATGCAAAAAAAATGTGCTATTTTTTCGCAAATAAGTACCACTAACGCACCAAATAAATCTTCAATAGAAAGAAGATTTATTTTTTTATTCACAAAGTTAACATAAAATAATGCTGTTGCGAGCGTTTTTTCATTTGTTATACAACTGTCACGAAAGCTGTCATTTCGATTCTCGCAACTACAGGCTGGGCAATTATGCTTGGCAGAAAAAGTAAAAAGAGAGAATATGAAGAAGATGTGGCACAAGAATAGTAGAGACATTCGGCAATCCAAGAGGTGATCTTGGATTTTTTTTTTTATAAAAAATATGTAATAAAATTTCAATATTTTGAATTTAAAGATATATATGGTATAATATAAAACGGAAGGGGGAAAATATTATGTTAGAAATGTATAGAACAGAACTTGAAACAAATGTAACAGAAAAAACAGCTAAATATGAAAAGGGAAATTGGATTAATATGATTTCCCCGACAGAAGAAGAAATAAATGATGTATGTAATAATTTGAAAATAAAAGAAGATTTTATTAGATATGCATTAGACTATGAGGAAAAAGCTAGAATTGATATTGAAGAAGATGATGATACAATATTATTTATAATAGATATTCCAATTAGAGAAAGAGAAGGAGACTCGCTAATTTATTCAACAATGCCAATTGGAATTATATTTGTAAGAGATGATTATATCATTACAGTATCTTTGAAAAAAAATGAAATTATGCAGAGTATGTGTAATAATACAAAAAATATAATAACATATAAAAAAAGTAGATTTTTATTGCAAATTTTATACAAAAATTCATCAATGTATTTAAATTTGTTAAAAAAGATAAATAAAGAAACAGAAGTTGCTGAATCAACATTAAAAAATTCTATGAAGAACAAAGCACTATTAAAATTACTTAATTTAGAGAAAAGCTTGGTTTATTTCACAACATCATTAAAATCAAATGAACTAGTAATGGAAAAAACAATGCGTGGAAAAATTATTAAACTTTATGAAGAAGATGAAGATATATTAGAAGATTCAATTATTGAAAATAAGCAAGCGATAGAAATGGCTAAAATATATAGTGATATTTTAAATGGAACTATGGATGCGTATGCATCAATAATATCAAATAATTTAAATGGTGTTATGAAATTTTTAACATCAATAACAATTATATTATCAATTCCAACAATGATTGCAAGTTTTTGGGGTATGAATGTACCAGTACCATTTCAAGATAATCCTTATGGATTTCCAATTTTAATTGGAATTTCAATAATAGTTTCAATAATTGCAACTTTATGGCTAAATAAAAGAGAAATGTTAAAATAATTGTTAAAATTCTCCTTTAATGGAAAAAATAATAAAACTTTAAAAGTATAAAATGACGAAAAGTGAATATACTTTATAGTGAAAACTTTTAAAATAATTTTTAAAGGAGGATGTAATTTAATGAAAGTAATAGATACAATTGCTTTAGTTTTAATAATAATTGGAGCAATTAATTGGGGACTAGTCGGAATATTTAATTTTAATTTAGTCGATGCAATATTTGGTGCAATGTCAATAATAAGCAGAATAATTTATATTCTAGTGGGAGTTTCTGGATTATGGGCAATAAAATTATTATTTGATAGATAAAAGCTAAAAAAGCCTGGATTGCTAAAGCAATTCAGGCTTTTTTTCCTTTACAATATTAAAAAATATGATATAATATACGAAGTATGTAAAAAATAAGGAGGAGAAGCAATGCTTACAGCTACCGGAGTAACAATTAGATTTGGAAAAAGAACTTTATTTGAAGATGTAAATATAAAATTTAACAAAGGATGTTGCTATGGAATTATTGGAGCAAATGGTGCAGGAAAATCAACATTCTTAAAGGTCCTATCAGGAGAACTTGAACCAAGTAAAGGTGAAGTAACAAAGGAAAAAACAGAAAGATTATCTGTTTTAAAACAAGACCACTTTGCTTTTGAGGAATATACTGTTATGGACACAGTAATTATGGGAAATGATGAACTATATAAAATAATGAAAGAAAAAGATGCAATATATGCAAAGCCTGATTTTTCAGAAGAAGATGGAATGAAAGCTGCTAAACTAGAAGAACGTTTTGCTGAATTAGATGGATGGAATGCTGAGTCAGATGCAGCAGTGTTATTAAACGATTTAGGAATAACACCAGAAAAACATTATGAACTTATGAGCAATCTAGAAGCAAAAGATAAAGTAAAAGTATTGTTAGCACAAGCATTGTTTGGAAACCCAGATATACTTTTACTTGACGAGCCTACAAACGATTTAGATTTAAAAAGTATTAGCTGGCTTGAAGAATTTTTAATAAACTTTGAGAATACAGTTATTGTTGTATCACATGATAGATACTTTTTAAATAAAGTTTGTACACATATTGCAGATGTTGACTTTGGTAAAATTAAAGTATATCCAGGAAACTATGATTTCTGGTATGAATCTAGCCAACTTGCATTAAAACAAATGAAAGAGGCTAACAAAAAGAAAGAGGAAAAAATTAAAGAATTACAAGACTTTATTGCAAGATTTAGCGCAAATGCTTCAAAATCAAAACAAGCAACATCTCGTAAAAAATCATTAGAAAAAATTGAATTAGATGAAATTAAACCATCTAACAGAAGATATCCTTATGTGGATTTTAAACCAGATAGAGAACCAGGAAAAGAAATTTTACATGTAAAAAATGTATCTAAAACAATAAATGGAGAAAAAATATTAAATAATGTTTCATTTACAGTAAAACAAAATGATAAAATAGCATTTTTGGCAGATAATGAAAATGCAAAAACTGTATTATTTCAAATTATAGCAGGTGAACTTGAACCAGATGAAGGGGAAGTAGTATGGGGTACAACAATTACATCAAGCTATTTTCCAAAAGATAATAACTATTTATTTGAGTCAGACTTATCAATTACAGATTGGTTAAGACAATATTCAAAAGATCCTGATGAAACATATGTAAGAAGCTTTTTAGGAAGAATGCTATTTTCAGGCGAAGAAGCACTTAAAAAAGTAAATGTACTTTCAGGTGGAGAAAAAGTAAGATGTGTTCTTTCAAAAATGATGTTATCAGGAGCAAACTTTTTAATTTTTGACGAACCAACAAATCATTTAGATATGGAATCTATTACAGCGTTAAACGAAGGAATGAAGAAGTTTAAAGGAAATATGCTATTTACTTCACATGATCATCAATTAACTCAAACTGTTGCAAATAGAATTATTGATATAAAAGCAGATACAGTAATAGATAGAGAAGTTACATATAATGAATATTTAGGAGTAGAATAAATGGATACACAAGAAAGAATTGCAAATATAATTGCAGAAGAATTAAATATAAAATTAGTGCAAGTTGTAAGAACAATTGAATTAATTAATGAAGGAAATACAATACCTTTTATTGCACGTTATAGGAAAGAAGTAACAGGTGGTCTTTCAGATGAAACCTTAAGAGATTTAGGAGAAAGACTTACATACCTTCGTAACTTAGAAGCAAGAAAAGAAGAAGTAAAAACATCAATTGAAAATCAAGGAAAACTTACAGACGAAATAGTTGCAAATTTAGAAAATGCTAAAACATTAGCAGAAGTTGAAGACATATATAGACCATATAAACAAAAGAAAAAGACAAGAGCTACAGTAGCTAAAGCAAAAGGATTAGAGCCATTGGCTGAAATTATATTAGCTCAAACAAAAAAAACACCAATTGAAGAAATTGCAAAACAATATGTAAATATTGATAAATTATCAGAAGAAGATAAAAATAACAAAGAAAAAGTTGTAGCAACTGTAGAAGATGCTATTCAAGGTGCAAAAGATATTATTGCAGAAATTATATCAGATAACCCTGAATACCGTAAGCAAATTAAACGTATTTGCTATAGAGAAGGTGTTATAATAACTAAAGCTACAAAGCCAGAAGAAAAAACAGCATATAATATGTATTATGAATTTAGCGAAAAGGTAAATCATTTACCTAGCCACAGGATTTTAGCTATTAATCGTGGAGAAGCTGAAGAATTTTTAAAAGTAAAAATTGAAAAGCCAGAGGATAAAATTTTAGATTTAATAAATAGAGACATTATTAAACAAAAAACTCAATTTACTACAATATTAGAAGAAACAATTGCAGATAGTTGGAGCAGATTAATTGAACCATCTATTGAAAGAGAAATTCGTTCTGACTTAACAGAAAAGGCAGAAACTCAAGCTATTAAAGTATTTGGAAAAAATGCAAAACCTTTACTTTTAGCAGCACCTTTAAAAGGTTTAACAGTAATGGGGTTTGATCCAGCATATCGTACAGGTTGTAAAATTGCAGTAATTGATGAAACAGGAAAATTACTTGCAACTACTACTGTATACCCAACAGAACCGCAAAATGATGTAGAAGGTGCAAAAAAAGAGCTAAAAGCTTTAATAGAAAAATATAAAGTTGATATTATTGCAATAGGAAATGGAACAGCTTCAAGAGAGTCTGAAAGCTTTGTTGCAGATATGATTAAAGAAATTGAAAGACCACTTCATTATGCAATTGTAAGTGAAGCTGGAGCATCTGTATACTCTGCATCAAAACTTGCAACAGAAGAATATCCAGATATAAACGTATCTTTAAGAGGTGCAATATCAATTGCAAGAAGATTGCAAGACCCACTTGCAGAACTTGTAAAAATAGATCCTAAGGCTATAGGAGTAGGGCAATACCAACATGATGTTGACCAAAAGAAATTAACAGAAAGCTTAACTGGTGTTGTTGAAGACGCAGTAAATGAAGTTGGAGTTGATGTTAATACGGCTACACCATCATTACTTTCTTATGTAGCAGGAATAAATAAAACTATTGCAAATAACATAGTAAAATATCGTGATGAAAATGGTAAATTAGCTGAAAGAAAAGAATTGCTAAAAGTTCCTAAATTAGGAAAAGCAGCATTTGAGCAATGTGCAGGATTTATTAGAATTCCTGGTGGAAAAAATGCCTTAGAAATCACAGGAGTTCACCCAGAAAGTTATTCTGTTGCAGAAAATTTACTTAATAAATTAGGATACAAAAAAGAAGATTTATTAAATAAAGAAAAACAATCAGAAATAAAAGCTAAATTATTAGAAGTAGATGTAAAAGAAACAGCAAAAGAGCTTGATGTTGGAGAAATGACTTTAGCAGATATTATTGAAGAAATGTCAAAACCAGGTAGAGACCCAAGAGATGAAATGCCTAAGCAAATATTAAGAGCAGATGTACTTAAATTTGAAGATTTAAGAGATGGAATGGTTTTAACAGGAACTGTTAGAAATGTTACAGACTTTGGCGCTTTTGTTGATATAGGTGTAAAACATGATGGGTTAGTACATATTTCACAATTAAGTAATAGCTTTGTAAAAAATCCATCTGATGTAGTATCGGTTGGTGATATTGTAAAAGTTAAAGTTATTGGAATTGACCAAGAGAGACAAAAAGTTCAACTTTCAATGAAAGATGCATAAAAAAAGGTATTAGCCTTTCGTGGCTAATACCTTTTTAGTAAAATATTCTACATTATAGAACTAAAACTTTAAACATAAAATGTCCCCTTATTTAAATTGTTCTTGAATTTCATTTACTTCATCATAATGATTATTTAAAATATCTAAAAATACTTTGGCAATTTCTGGGTCAAATTGTGTTCCAGAGCATCTTTCAAATTCAGCTTTTACAACATCTAAACTTAAAGGATCACGATAAGTTCTCCTTGATGTCATAGCATCAAAAGTATCTGCAACAGCAGCTATTCTCGCAAGATAAGGAATATCGTTGCCTTTTAGTTTTCCAGGGTAACCAGTCCCGTCAAATCTTTCATGATGATGCTTTACAATTGGTATAATATCTTGAAAAACTTCAGCATTACACAAAATATGAGCACCTATTGAAGGATGGTTTTTTATTTGTGAATATTCATCATCTGTCAATTTAGATTCCTTTAATAAAATACTATCAGGAATACCAATTTTTCCAATATCATGGAATAAACCACCAACTTCTAGAGTTTTTAAATCAGTATCAGATAATCCTAAATATTTTCCAATTAAAACAGAATACTTAGAAACCCTATCTGAATGTCCTCTGGTATATGGGTCTTTAGCTTCAACAGTATATCTTAAAGTTTGAATACTGTCTAAGTAGGCTCTTTCTAGTTTTTCATAAGTAGAAGAAAGCTCTTCATTTATCCTTTTTATTTCATTCATTTGTTCAATTGACTTAATTCCAGACTCAATTAAAAGAAGCAATTGATCAAATTTATCACTTTTTTCACAATAACCTTGAATATCTAATTTTCTAATCGTCTCCAAAGGTGGAGCTAAATCTTTATGACCAGTTAGTAACAAAATATATAATTCTTTGTTAAATTTACGTATTTCTTCAACTACCTGATCTCCATGAATTGGTGTCATAATAAAGTCCAAAACCATTAAATCAAAATGCTCATTTTTTACCTTTTCAATAGCCTCCATTGGATCAGTAACACCTGTAAAATCGTAACCAGATCTTTTTAGGAAAATTGACAAAGAATCAACAATTCCTTCCTCATCATCAACTGCTATAATTCTATAACCTTTATCATTTGCGCTTTGCATGTTTTTTCTCATAATTTCACCTCAATATTTATAGTAATAAGTATACTCAAGATGACAACAACATTATACCATAACTTGTCGAATTGTACAGCTTTTGAATAAAAAAAGTAAAATAAAAAACTCAGAATATCATTGAGATATTTGAGTTTTACGCATAAGTTAATTTTTAAAGAGGTAATATTATATTAAATACTGTTCCTTTTCCTTTTGATGTTTCAAATGTAATATTACCATTAAAATGGGCACGTATTGTAGAATACGACATAAATAAACCAAGTCCAGTGCCATTTTTTCCTTTTGTAGTTATCATTTCTTTGAATAATTTTTGCTGAACTTCATCAGGTAAACCCATACCATAGTCTTTTACAGAAATAACAACATTATTGTCTTGTTTTGATAAAATTAAATCAATTTTATTATCAGGTTTGCCATCATATGATTGTATAGCATTTGAAACCATATTATTTATAACTTGTACCAAACTGTTTATATTTCCCTTTAATACAGTTCTTTCATCAGTTTTCATAGACACATTTAGTTCAACTAAAGCATTTTTTAATTCATGTCTCATTAAGATATTTACACGTTTTACAAGTTCATCTAATGTGAACGAAATTGCTTGTTCTTCAGACATTGTAACAGCTTGACCTTTAACTGCTGTAATAATATCTGACATATATTCTGTGTATGAACGAATTTTTTCAATCCAATCTTTCATATCTTTTGCAATATCGTGGTGGTCTTGAACAGTAACTTCAGGGTCTCCTACAGATGCTTCATATTCTTTTACTAAATCTGTTAATCCTTCAGCTGCACCAGATATAGACATTATAGGTGTTTTTAAGTTATGAGCAATACCACCTATAAGTTGACCAAGTGAAGCTAGACGTTCCCTTTCCATAAGCATATTTTGATTATCGTGAATTTGATCAACGTAATTTCTTGTTATATCTTGAATTTTATTAAAAGCTAAAATTAGGTCTGCCATTTCGTCATTAGATGTAATTGGTAAGTTTTTTTCAAAAACAATATTTTCTGAATTTGAAATGTTATCCATACCATCATTAACATTTTTAATATCATTTGATAATCCTTTTCCAATATAAACAACGAATATTAAGTTGAATATAATTAGAATAGCAGTAACTATAATAAATGGTGTTATAACTTCATTAGCAAACACAAAGAAGCGAATTCCAGCAAAATAATCTCCTTGGTCGGTATGTACTTTTATAACAGCAGCTTGTGAATTCTGACCATAATATTCAAAAATATGTCCATTCATTTCATCATAATATGTAAGTGCATATTTTATAAAAAAGTCATTTAAAGGTTTAGGTGAATAATAAACACCTCCATCTTCTGAAGATAAAATTACACTATGATCATCATTTGAATTTAAAGATAAAGTATTCAATTTTTGTTGTACTTCATCTAATGTGTAAGTTTTTGAAGTATCAAATTCTTTTGTAAGCTCATTTCTATAAATATTGTATAATAAATCTCCTTTTTCTGTTGTCATAATTGTAGTACTAATTAATAATAACAAAATAAATGAATACAGAAACAATGGTATAATTTCTATCAATAATTTTTTGAAAATTTCTAGTCTAATTCCGCCCTTTTTATTTCCTACAATTACAGATGATTCTATAAGTTTGCTTTCAAAAAAGTTTTTTCCAATCATGTAAAAAATAACTGAACAAACTGTTCCAAAAGATAATATAACAATACATAATTTTAGTAATAATTCGAAATCAGTTTTAAAAACTACTAATAAAATTCCACATATAATAGCAGGTATAAAAGATAAAAGAAGTATCATTAAATATGGATAATTAAAGCATTTTTCTCTTATTTTTAATAAAGTAGCCTTACTTGAATTAGGACTAAAAGTTATTCTACTATAAACAAAGCGAAAACCAATATAAACAAGTGCAACTATAATTGCAGATAGTATAATAAATTGGTGAGTATATTTAATACCTACTATTTCAACCTGAAAATCATTATCAATAGAGTTTTTAGGATAATTTAAAATAGAGGGTAATGTAAAATATAATATTATCATAATTAATGTAGCTATGAAAGCATTTAGTAAGGCTAATGTTTTATATGATTTAATTTTTTTTATATTTAATTTCATTTGTAACCACCTATAAATTTATTTTTTATTAAATAATCTATTACAGCCTTTAAGTATTCTTCTGTGATTTTAGGCCATGATAAATTTATTCTTTTTAAAACCGAATTTGTATAATTGTTATCAAGAGTTACCAAATTTAAATTATTATTTTTTATATTAGAAAGATATCCAATAATTCCAAAGTAATTATCAGTACTATTTAATACAAGGTTTTCAAAATCTTCAATACTACATGTTTTTACATTAATGTTATTTTTTTTCAAAAACTCAATTAAATAATTAAAATCTAGATAATTTTGATTAAATAAGTGGTAAATTGTTAAATTGTTTTGCCTTATATCATTTGTTAATAATGATACAATAAAATTTGCACAATAATCCACAGGAGTGAATTCTATAGGGAAACGTAAAAGTTGTTCAGGAATACAGTGTAAATTAATTACAGCTGATATCCTATTTAAAAATGCATTTTCTTTTGCGTTTTGTTGAAATACTCCATCTGAAAAACGGTTTGTAATATTTCCTATTCTATAAATAGTAGCACATAAGTCATTATTTTTACAAGCATTTAATATTAATTTTTCTGCCTCAAATTTACTTTTTACATATACATTATCTTCATAGTTTTGTCCAATATAAAAATCTTTTTCAGTAAATATAGTATTAGGGCTACTTACTAAACCATAACCAGATACAGAAATGGTTGAAATGTAATGTAAAGGAATAGTGTTTTCAATACAAAAGTTAGTTATTTTTCTAGTTCCTTCTATATTAGTATTATAAAATTCCGCATATTTTCCATAGTGTTTTACTAGAGCTGCAGAATTTATAACACAGTCAATTGTACTACCAAGAAAATTATATTGCTCACTTGATAAGTTGAAATTGTCTTTTAAAATATTTCCAGTAATTAAGTGAACTCTGTTTCCATAGTCTTTTATATTTTCACTAGGAAAATAAAAGCTGAATTTTTGATAAAATCTATCAATTGCATTTAAATTATCTTTTTCACGTATAATGCAGTAAATTGTAGAAGTTGTTTTCTTTAATAACTCATGTAATATATGTGAACCAAGAAAACCTGTAACACCAAATAATAAAATATTATTAAAAGATGTATTGGTAGAAATAGGTTTTAATAAGTTAGCTATATCAGGAATATCATCTTCAACTGTTGTTGAAGTAGAATCAGAGTTGCTTAATATATGAGCAGATAATTGCCTAATAGTTGGATAATCATAAAAATCCTGAGTATTTATATTATAACCTAAACTATATAATTTTGTTTGAGCCTTAATAATTACAAGTGAATCTACATAATAATTAAAAATATTTGATGTAACACTTAGTTCGTTTAATTGTAGTAATTCACAGAAAATATCATATAAAACCTGTTCTACAGAATTCTGAGGAGCAACTATTTCATTAGGCTCATCTAAAGTCGGAATAGGAAGTAGTTTTTTATTTATTTTTCCATTTCCAGTAAGAGGTATCTCATTTAAAACAACATAATATTTAGGTATCATATATATAGGGAGAGCTTTTTGTAAATAATTCTTTAACCCTTTTTCATTTATATTTTCTGAAGGTACATAATAAGCACATAGAACTTTAGAATTTTTCATATCTAAAGCAGCTACATAGCAATCTTTTATACCAGGATAATTTAATATTTTAGACTGTATTTCTCCAATTTCTATTCTAAAGCCGTTTATTTTTATCTGAAAGTCACTACGGCCAATACATTCCATAAGACCGGTGTTATATAATTTAACTAGATCTCCTGAATTATACATTAATGCATTTTTCAAAAATGGACAGTTAATAAATTTTGATGAAGTTACAGAAGGAAGTTTAACATATCCTTTTGAAAGTCCTTTTCCTGCAATATATAACTGACCTGTATAACCAAAAGGAATAAGATTGAAATCATCATTTAAAACAAACAAATTAGTATTTGCTGCAGGAATTCCAATTGGAACAGTAGAATATTCATTTTTTGTATACTCATAAATCATACATCCAACAGTAGCTTCTGTAGGGCCATATTCATTATATATATGCACAGGATGTGAAAATGCTATTGAAATATTTTCACAAAGTTCGTTTGTTAAAATATCTCCACCTACAATTAACTTTGAAACGATAGATTCTGGTGAAGCTAAATCTTGAAGTAATGTTAAATGTGCAGGTGTCAATTTTATAATTTGTACTTTTTTATCATCAATAATTTCTTTTAACAATAATTGAGGATTAGTATTTTCATAAATATATATTGCATTTCCTGAGATTAAAGGTGTAAACACAGATGTTACTGTTAAATCAAACGAAATAGATGAATATAAAGGAAAGTTAGTAGTTTCTCCATGAACATATTCTCTATTAGCCCAAGAAATGTAGTTAGATAAACTTTCGTGACTTATTTTAACGCCTTTAGGGTTTCCAGTTGAGCCAGATGTATAAATAATATAGGCTAAATCATTTAAATCTGGTGTATGTTTGTTTTCACAAGGAGTATTAGAAGAATCTTTTATAAAAGACAAATTTACTTCTAAACAAATGTTATTTAAATCAGTTAGTTTATCAATATATTTATTGTTAGTTAAGATTTTTTTGCAATCACTATTTTTTATAATGTATTCTATACGTTCAATTGGATAAGAAACATCAATTGGAATATAGCAAGCACCTAACTTCAACACAGCTAAAATACTAACAACGAGTTCAATAGAGTTTGCAAAAAACAAACAAACATTATCACCTTTTTTTATATTATTGCTTTCTAAATAATAAGCAAGATGATTTACGGCATTATTTAGTTGACTATATGTTAAATTTTCATTATAACAAGACAAAGCTAATCTATCAGGAGATTTTAGTGCTTGTTCATTAAATAAATCAATTACTGTTTTATCTATTGGAATATCAATTAATTTATTATAGTTGTTAAGTATAAAATCTTTTTCGTCTGGTAGAACTAATTCTATATTGTTTGTTAATAAATTTTCATTATCAATGATTTGATCTATTATAGATAAAATTCTTTTATGAAGAAGAACTATATCTTCTTGTGTATATTTAGCAAGCTGGTAATCGTAAGCAATGCTCAATTCACCAGTATCATTTATATCAAATAGATGAATATCTAACTCATCCATGTTTGTATTACTATGAGTCCATCTAGTAGTATATGGAATATCATTAATACTGCCATTAGATTTGTTTATTTGATATGAAATCATTATATTATACAAATTTGGTAAAGAAGAGTCTTGTCTTCTGATATATTCCAAGATTGACTGGTATGGATATTTTTGATGTCTAAGAATAGACAAAGTTTCCACACCAATTTTTGATGCAAATTTAGAAAATAACATGTTTTCTTCTAAATTTACTAAAAAAGGAACTGTACTAATAAACATACCAGCAGTATTTTTTTCTTTAAAATTTGTTCTATTCAAAATTGGAGTACCAATGACAAAGTTTTTTTCATTAGTTACTTTTCCAATATATAATGAATAAACAGACATAAAGAAGTGATAGTTAGATATATTATTTAATCTGCAATAATTATTTATTTTATTCATTTCTTCATTACTAATTGTAAAACATTCTCTGCTTGAACTAAAAATCATAGAACTATCTACTGATTTAGTTGTTAGACTTGCAGAAGTAAATGAATTTTCAAATAAATTTTCCCAAAAGACTTTATCATTATTATATTTTTCACTTTGCAAATATTTTTGTTCAGAGTTTATGTAATCAATATATGAAGTTTGTATAAACTCAGGCTTTGTATTATTTAAAAAGCTAGAATAAAAGTTCATAAGCTTTGGAGCTATTTGATTAACAGTTTGTGCATCTGAAATGATATGATGTACAGTTAATACAACCCCACCAGTACCATCTGGCAAGCTAAAAACAGTAAAGTGAAATAGATTTGAATCTAGCATATTAAAGATTCTTTCACAATCTTTTTTTTCGAATTTATATAGATCTTCTAAAGAAGAAAAGGAGATATAATCAATATCAAAGGGCAAAAAGTCACCTATGTATTGTTTTATATCTCCTTTTTCATCAAAGCAAAGCTTAATAAGAAAACTATCATTTGTTTTTACATACTCATAGATAGATTTTTTTAATAAACTAAAATTAATTTTATCTTTTATAATTATTGTTCCACCAATATTATTAACAGATGTATTTTTAAAAAATTGTTCTGTATTCCAAATTGATTTTTGTGGATTTGTTAAATCATATAAAATTCTTTCCATAATGAGAAAACCCCCTTTATTGTTAATTTCCAAAAATTCTAATTAAATTATATATGAAATAAACTGAAAAATCAATAAAAATGTAGTAAAAAAATGGGGAAATATGGGAATTTATTTTGACTATGATTAAATTTATTTTTTATGTTCATAATCATAACAAAAGGAGGACAATATGGAAGAGTATATAAGAAGAAAACAAAGAAAAAATAGGGTAAAGAAATATTTTATAACCACTTTTATAATTATTTTAATAACTATACTTATGGCACTTACATACATTTTGTATTTTAATATTGAAACACCAACACAAATAATTAAACCTTATGAAGCAAGTAAAATATCTCAAACCGTTGAAGAAACTAAAAAAGAAAATGAAACTATTACACAAATGCTTGAAAGAGTTACTGAAAGTGTAGTTGGAATTTCCAAGTTAAAAAGCACAGGGAATTCAATATTTTTAAAAGATGGAACATCAAAATTGGGATTAGGAACAGGAATTATAGTTTCTGAAAATGGCTATATATTAACAAATGAGCATGTTTCAGGGGAAAAATATAGTAATTGTTATGTAACACTTGCAACAGGAAAAAGTTATCAAGGAAATGTTGTATGGTCAAGCACAGATTTAGATTTGGCAATTGTAAAAATAAATGCAAAAAACTTGCAATATATAACTTTAGGAAATTCATCTGATGTGAAATTAGGACAAATTGTATATGCAATTGGAAATCCAATTGGGTTTGAATTTCAAAGAACTGTAACATCTGGAATTGTAAGTGCAACAAATAGAACAATAATTTTAAATGAAGACGAAAAATCTTCATATATGGAAAATTTAATACAGACGGATGCTACAATAAACCCCGGAAATAGTGGAGGACCACTTGTAAACGAAAGTGGAGAAGTTATAGGAATAAATAGTGTAAAAATTACATCTGCAGAAGGTATAGGGTTTGCAATTCCAATAAATATAGTAAAAACAATTATTCAAAGTTTTGTAACATCAGGAGAGTTTGAAGAAGCATACTTGGGTGTATTTGCTTATGATAAAAATATAATACCTTATTTAGATAATAATTTGGAAATTGATGACGGAATTTATGTAGTACAAGTTAATAACAAATCATCTGCAGAAATGTATGGAATAAAAGAAAAAGATATATTATTGGAAGTTGATGGAATCGCACTTGAGAAAATGTGTGATTTGAGAAGTTATATTTATACTAAAAAGCCTGGAGATGAGGTTACATTTAAGGTCTTACGTAATAAAAGAGAGGAAAATATTACAGTTAAATTATTAAAAAAATAAAACAAAAAAACGTAGTGGAGCACAGTGTGTTCAATAAATAACATGAAAAAATGTGCCAAAATTCTCCGTCCCCAATGGCACAAAATTTAATAAAAAAAATTAGGAGAGAAATAGAAGAATTAAAAAGTAGTCCAGAAATATATGCAATTATAGATGAAGAACTAATAAAAAATTTAGAGATAAGAAAATTAATAATAAATAGTTACATTGTTTTTTATAGAATAAAAAATAATAACATACAGATAGTTAGAATTATGTATGAAGGAAGAAACTGGATTAATTTATTATAAAAATGGTACTATAAATAAAATATAGTTCTATTTTTTATTCAAATTAAACAAACAAGCGTTTACAAAACGCAAATAAGTTGATATAATAAAACAGAGTGATGAAAGGAAGATTGCTATGCATAATGAAGAAAGTAAAATATATGTAGCAATAGATTTAAAAAGCTTTTATGCCTCTGTTGAATGTAAAGAAAGAGGACTAGACCCAATTACTACAAACTTAGTAGTTGCTGATAGTAGTAGAACAGAAAAAACAATTTGCCTTGCTGTAAGCCCAGCACTAAAATCCTATGGAATACCAGGTAGAGCAAGGCTTTTTGAAGTTGTTCAAAAAGTAAAAGAGATAAATGTATACAGAAAAAGAAAGGCAACAAATAGAACATTTACAGGATCATCATATAGTGATATTGAATTAAAGAAAAATAAAAATTTAGAATTAAGTTATATAATAGCACCACCAAGAATGGCTTATTATATGAAATACAGTTCAAAAATTTATAATATATATTTAAAATATTTTTCATCTGATGATATATATGTATATTCAATAGATGAGGTATTTATAGATGTTACACATTACCTAAAAACATATAATATGGGAGCAAAAGAGTTAGTAACAAAAGTAATGCAAGATGTTTATAAAACAACAGGAATAACAGCAACCGCAGGAATTGGAACTAATTTATATCTTTGCAAAATAGCAATGGACATTGTAGCAAAGCATGCAAAACCAGATAACAATGGTGTAAGAATAGCTGGTCTTGATGAAATGGCATATAGAAAATTACTTTGGAGCCACAGACCTTTAACAGATTTTTGGAGAGTTGGTAAAGGCTATTCAAAAAGACTAGAAGAGCATGGAATGTACACAATGGGTGATGTAGCTAAAATGTCAGTTAAAAATGAAGAACTACTATATAAATTATTTGGCGTAAATGCAGAGCTACTAATTGACCATGCTTGGGGATGGGAAAATGTAACAATTGAGAGTATTAAGGCATATAGACCAGCTACAAATAGTATATGCTCTGGACAAGTTTTACATTGTCCATACAATTACGAAAATACAAAACTAATTGTAAAGGAAATGACTGAACTACTTGCACTAGATCTAGTAGAAAAAGGGCTAGTTGCAAATCAAATTGTATTAGAAATTGGGTATGATGTAGATAACTTGAAAAATCAAGCAATTAGTAGCAAATATAACGGAGAAATAACAACTGATAAATATGGAAGAAAAGTACCAAAACATGCACATGGAACAATAAATATAGACCATCAAACATCTTCTAGCAAAGTTCTTACAGAACATATAATAAAATTATATGAACAAATTATTAATAAACAACTTTTAGTAAGAAGAATTAATATTACAGTTAATAATGTGGTAAATGAAAATATGGTGCAAAATAGCAATTATGAGCAAATTAATTTATTTGTAGACTATAAAGAAGTCAATAAAAAAAGAGAAAAAGAAGAAGCAGAAAAAGAAATACAAAAAGCAATGATTAATATAAAAAACAAATATGGAAAAAATGCTATAATAAAAGGAATGAATTTGCAAAAGGAAGGCACAACTATTGAAAGAAATGGGCAAATAGGAGGTCATAAAGAATAAAAGGTGTTAGAAAAAAGTGATAAATATAACGATATAATAAATTTACCACATCATGTATCCGAAAAACATGTAAGAATGACAATAGAAGAAAGATCTGCACAATTTGCACCTTTTTCAGCATTAACTGGATATGATGATGTAATAAAAGAAACAGCAAGAGAAACTAATAGTAGAATAGAAATAAATGAAGAACAAAAAACAATTTTAAATAAAAAATTGCTTTTAATAAAAGAAAAAATACATAATAAGCCCAAAATAGCAGTTACATATTTTATACCAGATGTTAAAAAAGATGGCGGAAAATATATTGAAGTAACAGAAAATGTAGTAAAAATAGACGAATATGATAGAAAAATTATACTAGAAAATGGGGAAGAAGTTCAAATTGAAGATATTATTGAGATTAAATTATAAAATAAAAAGGATAGTACGGTTGTACAATCCTTTTGTTGGTGCAACTGGAGGGATTCGAACCCCCGACCTTCCGGTTCGTAGCCGAACGCTCTATCCAGCTAAGCTACAGTTGCGTGATAATACTTATTATACATTGAAAAGTAAAAATATTCAATAGAATTTTGAAAAAAATGTTGCAATTATAAAAAAAGTGTGCTATATTATATAGGTACTGAAAAAAATCGAGGCGTAGCGCAGTTGGTAGCGCGCGTGGTTTGGGACCATGAGGTCGCAGGTTCGATCCCTGTCGCCTCGACCATAAGTATAAAGTGGTAAGAAAAATCTTACCACTTTTTTTATCTCACTAAATTAAACAATTCTTTTATATCTTCTACAATCAACTTTCCCACTTAAATAATTAGACAATTTTTCGCCATTTATTAAAGACTCTTTTTGCATTTTTGAAAGAGTTTTTATTTGATATTCTAATTTACAAGCCAAAGATTTATCTTTACTTTTCCAAGCAGATTCAAGTTTTACAGCATTATGTGATTTTGTATATTTTGCACCATTTTTATCTTTAGTTAAATGCTCATTTATTCTTTTATTTAAATCATTTGTCATTCCAGTGTAAATTGAATTATCTGCACACCTTAACATATATGTATAATACATTTTTTCACCAACTTTTAATAAATTGTATCATTAAAAAAATCAATAAGCAATAAAAAAGCATTGTAAATAATACACAATATGTGATATATTAAAGAAAATTTTATTCAAAAAATATTTAATTCTTGAAAGGAAATTTATGAATTTAGAAATTTTTAATCTTTTAGGTAATGAAACTAAAAATTTTGTATCAAGTTTCGTTAATGAATTAGCAAAAGCTTTAGATAAGGGGAATAATATGAATATAGGGGTAGTATATGGTTTAGACAATGAAAAAATAACATTGCTGAATCCTGAAAATGGAAAAGAAGAAGATATATACATATATACAACTGAAAATGAACTGGAGAAATTACATAATCATGGAATTTATGAAAATATATATAAAATGAATAAATTAGATTTTTATAATCTATACTCAGGTCAAAAAGTACAGTTAAATGGAGATAAATGTGAGTTATATAATGGAGAAATAGATATAAAAAGTGATGATGCTTGGTACAAATTAGATGATTTGTATGGAGTATTAAGAGACAACGAAAATACTAATTTTGTAGTGCAAAAAATAACTGATGATAAAATTTATTTAACACATGAAAATGGAAGTGGTTCAATATATACATATAAAGAATTATATCCAGACTTTAATGTTGGAGATATAGTAAAAAGAGTAAATGGAAAATATATAAAATAGGTGAAAAAATGAGCAAAAGAAAAACAAAAAAATTAATTACAAGTATAATATTTTTAATTGCAATAATTACAGGAGTTTATTTCGGAAATATCGAGCTAGATGAAAATGTATTAGATAATACAACTCAGGAAGTATCTTATAATTTAGGCGAAATTCCAGAATACAATGGAGAAATATATGTAACAATAAATAATAATATTCCAAATTTTGAACAAAGTGATTTAACAAATGAATGCTTTGAAAAATACAGCAAATTAGACAAACTGGGTAGATGTGGAGTTGCGTATGCAAATTTAGGAAAAGATACAATGCCAAAAGAAGGAGAAAAAAGAACATCAATTAGTCATATATATCCATCTGGTTGGCAAAGTGTAGAGTATAATGGAAAAAGCTTATATAATCGTTGTCATTTAATTGCGTATAGTTTATCAGCAGAAAATGCGAATAAACAAAACCTTATAACAGGAACCAATTATTTTAACACAAGCGGAATGTTACCATTTGAAACAAAGGTATTAAACTATTTAAAAGAAAATGAAAATAATTATGTACTATACAGGATAACTCCAATATTTGAAGGAAACAATTTAGTGGCAAGTGGAGTACAAATAGAAGCACAGTCTGTAGAAAATAATGAAATATGCTTTAATGTGTATATTTATAATGTACAACCAAATATAGAAATAGACTATAGCAATGGTTATAGTAAGTTAAAACAATAAAATCACATTACCTGCTTAATTTGAATAAATTATAGCAGGTGATTTTTTATGAGTATTGTTCCAACAAATCAAAAATACTATTATTCACTAATGATGAAAAACATACAAGAATTAAAAAGTAAATACAATTTTTTAGAAGTAGGAAATATAGGCTTTAGTACACTTGGAAAACAGCTTTCATACATAAAAATAGGAACCGGAAGAAGAAAGATAATGTATAATGCAGGAATGCATGCAAATGAGTATATATGTTGTATTTTTCTTATGAAATTTGTAGAAAACTTTTGTCAAAGCTATGTTCTAAATAGTAGAATATTTGGTCAAAATGCACGAAAATTATTTAATAATGTTTCTTTATACATCTTACCAATGATGAATCCAGATGGAATAGATATAGTTACTAATCAAGTTGAAAAAAATAGTGATATATATAAAAAGTATTTAAAAATTTCAAGTGAATTTCCTAATATACCATTTCCAAGTGGTTGGAAAGCAAATGCTAATGGTGTGGATTTTAAAAACTTCCAACCGTTTTGCAAAGTCTTGTAACTGTTTATATTACACGACTTTGCATTTTTGATTTTCATTAATTAATTCTTCAATTTTGATAAATTCATCTAGATTTTCATTAATAGAATTTAGTTTTGAAAAATTAAAATATATGTAAATATTTTTGTCTTTATCAATCTCAATTTTATTAATTAATCGATACAAATATATCTTATCAATTTTTTCTAATTTCAAAAAATTTTCTATTAATTCATCTAATTCTTTTTCTTCTTTTGTTTGATTTTTGTTTTCAATTTTGTCTTTTGTTCCAATTAATTTCTGTTCTAATTCTTGCTTTTGTTCATTTAATTTTGTTCTTTCTAAACTTAATTTTTGTGATACTCTAACGTAGTCTTCTTCTTGTAAAATACCTCTTAATTTATCCATATACATCTTGTCTAAATTGTTATTTATATCTAATATTGCTTTATCAATTTGTTCTATTTTTTTCCTATATCTTTCTCGAATATCTGATGTTTTATTTTGATATTTTTCATAAATTGAATAAAAAATTTCTTTGTCAGCATATATTTGACATATCTTTTTTACAACATAAATAATATTTTTTTCAAATTTCTCGTAGTTCATATTTAATGAATAACATCCACGTTCTTTTGCATCACTACAAGTTATATATGGATGTGATTTTGCATTTCTTTTAGAGTTCTTCTTTAGAACTATTTGCAACTTTCTTTTGCAATGATAACAGTAAAGTAATCCTCTTAATAAATAATCATATTTAAGTTTTGTGTTTGTTCCTCTTTTTTCTATGATACGTTGCACTTTTTCAAATGTATCTTTGTCAATAATAGCTTCATGGGTATTTTCAACTCTTATATGTTCTTCTTTATCAACAGTTCTAAATTTCTTGACTTTATATGATATTATAGACCTTTTATTTTGAACGGTATTGCCTATATAGACTTCATTTTTTAGCATATTGCATAAGGTTACTTCATTCCAATTATAGCTAGTTTTGTTTTCATGCGACTTCGCTTGCATATAGCCGTGGACACGAAATCGAAGATTTCGACCACGTATTATCTTGCACTAGTCCTGTTTTCCTATAACCTGTTGGAGATAGAAATTTATTTGAGTTTAGATAATTTACAATTTCTACACTACCATGTCCATTTGAATACATATCAAAAATCTTTTCTACAATATCCCTTACCTGCTCATCTACAATCAATTTATTTTTTATTGTAGGATGCTTTTTGTAACCATAAGCTGAAATACTACACATATATTCTCCTTGCTTTTGCTTTTCCTTCAAAACACTTCTAATTTTCTTGGAAATATCTTTAGCATACATATCATTCATTATTGCTTTAAAAGGCGTTATATCGTTATTTGTGCTATCTATATATGTATCTATTCCATCTGTTATTGCAACATATCTAATATTATTTTTAGGAAAATAGTCTTCCAAATAAAAACCAGTTTTAATGTAATCCCTACCAAGTCTTGATAAGTCTTTTGTAATTACCATATCAATTGTTTTATTTTCAATATCTTGCAATAATTCATTAAATGAAGGTCTATCAAAAGTTGTACCACTTATGCCATCATCAACATATTCTTTAACTAAACATAAATTATTCTCCTTTACATATCTTTGCAAAATTTTTCTTTGATTACCGATACTTTCGCTTTCTTGCTTGTCGCCATCTTCTCTAGATAGTCTGATATACATTCCGTACTTTAAAATTTTGACTTCTTAAATCCAGCATTTAACCTCCTATCCGTAATCATCTATGCTTAAATTGTAACGTGCTCAATTAAATTTTGCAATTGTTTTAATATAATTACTTATTCTTTACTTTTATACTTTCTAAATAATCCTTAAAAACTAATCCTATCGTATCTCTAATATCTTGTTTTTCTTCTGTAAAAATGCAATATGTATTGAACTCTAATTTATTTTCTTTTGTATTATTATTATCCTCATTCATACTTATTCAAATCCTTTCTTGCTAATACAGAATATTAAAGAAAATGGCTCTTTATGACACTTAAATCAAGTGTATTTGTCAATGTGCAATTTTGCCCATCTAATTACATAGGCGAGAAAATTTTAAATTGTCCAAATTTTTTAATAATTTTTATCTCTCTACTATTAACAGCAATTGAAAATCCAAAACGTTACGGGTAAATGAAAAAATTTTAATTTTTTTATTTCTAACCTTAACAGCGATTCAACTTTAAAAATCTTACGGGTAAATTTTAAATTTTTTGTTCCTAATATTAACAACAACTGAAATCTAAAAACTTTATGGGCAATATTAAAATTTTTTCTTCCTAACATAAACAGCAATTCAAAATCAAAAATCTTACGGGCAATTCTAATTTTTTTTATTTTTCCTTCTACTATTAACAGCGATTAAATTTTAAAAAGGTTATTGGCAATTTGAAATTTTCTTCTTAACCTTAATAGCGATTCAAAATCAAAAATGTGACGGGTAAAACAAAAAATTTTAAATTTCTTACAAAAAAAATAAACATATGGTTATTCCCATATGCTTATCCAATAAAAATTACTTTATATTATATTTCTCGTTTAATACATTCAAACACTAAATTCATTGCATCTGTAAATCCAATCTTATAAAACTTTTCATTTTCATAAGAACCTATTACGTTTACCTTATCAATATAACTTTCTAAACTATCTTTAACTTTAGCTTTTGATATATCATCACTAGATAAATCTTCTAGCTTATCTAAGAGCATTTGATAAGTATTATTATCCTTTGTTAATTCTTTAATCCTTTTCTTATCAAATTCAGTTAAAGCACATATATTTTCCTCTCTACTAACAAATAAATCGTTTAAAACACTAGGTTTTTCTTCCACTTCTACTACCTCCATATATAAATTTACTAGTAGTATAACGTGCTCCATTTTATTTGTCAGCTCTTTTTATAAAAAAATTATTAATTGTAATTTATTAATCTAATACTTGTACGAAATATCAAAATCTTCTGCATATTACATTTGAACATTCCCTTTATATTCCATTATTTAAAATCAAAATCTAAAAATACATATTTAGCAGTTTTACATTCAAGAGCTTCATTAATATCATTTGTTGCTTTTTCTGAAATATCTTTTATTCTTTTATATTCATTGTTATATCTAACTAACGGATTTATATATCTCTTTTTAACTTTTTCAATATTTACAAAGTATTTTCCTTCAGGCATTTTTTCACTTGTTAAAATATCTGTAGCATGTTTCCATATTTCAAAACCATTAGATATATTTTTTACATTACATTTTTCTATTTTTTCAATCACTTCTTTTTCAGATAGATTATACATTTCTGATATATTGATTAAATTATTATCGGACATTATTCTCATAATATCAGCAAGCATTTGCATTGTAAAAAGTGTTTTTTCTCTACGATATAATCTTGATAAAATGCTCATTGTATGTACAAATTTTTCTGCAATAGCAATATCTTTGAAGCCTAATTCTTCTATACCATTTTCATCTTCTTGAATTTCTATATTATCATAAATTTCTTTTACATCATCTAAAGTCCAAATCTTTTCTGTTGCTCCTAATCCATTAGATAAAGTATATTCTAATCTATCACTTGAAAGACATGGCGTATCATTATCTGCAATAGGATATATATGGTAATCTGCTACTTCTTCAACTTTTATACCATCTCTATTTAGTAACTCCATTATCTCTTTTGATTCACTAATTATTTTTGTAGTTAATTCTTCAGTAGATTCTTGTTTTTCATAGTCTTTATTCATAAAATCAATAGAATGCTTAAATACTGGAGTTGCAATATCATGGAACAATCCTGATAAAGTTTGCTTCCTATCTTTTGTAAAATGCCATATTATTAAAGCTACTGCAATACTATGGTCTAAACTTGAATACCACATTTGTTTATACATTTTTGAATATATTGTACCACAACTTACACTTATTTTAGATTGTTTTAACATTTCTGGAGTATTAATATACTCATTTAAAAATTTTGGAAAATCTTCTGATAAAATCTTATAATATGATTTTATTGTTTCATTTAATGTATCTATATAATTTTTCATTTACTTAATACCTTGTATAATATAATAGAGTTTAAAATTTAATATATTATACTAACCTTTCTCCAATAAAATAATTTTTTTACTATATAACTTATTTCTTCAATTCAAAACGATATTTCTGATTAATCTCTGGATACTTTTCATGATCTACTTCTGACATAAACATCTCTAATGGTCTTGCAGCAAAATCAACTCCATTTGTACATTCAGTTGTATATAAAGGTTTATAAATCATTAATTCTTCTTTATTTTCAGTGTGTCTTGCAGTACCAATAATTTCATATAAATATAAATTTGGTTCTTCTTTTAATTGTTCCTCTGTCATTTTTTCTCTCTTAAAATGTTGAACAATATCTCCTTTATTAAATTTTCTTTCCATAAACAATTCCTCCTTAATTTTTTTCTTTATATTCCTTGTACGTAATATTACTAATAGTCCTAAAAGCTAATTGTAATATTAATGCAGTTCAAAATGATTATACCATTTTTCATTTTACATATCTACAAATTTTAAATACAAAATTTAACAGAAAAAATATAACATATAATTTTAGAAAAGATTTATTTGTCACGAATTTTGGAGAGCATTTTTTAGTGCCCAAAATTCGCCAGCTTGGTGTTTTGACACCATTTTTGCTGTTTAGGGCAAAATCCCTAAAACCCTTTTTAGCCCGCTGGAAGATATTTTATAAACAAAAAGAGAGAAGCAACCTCAGCCAACTTCTCCCCCCACATCGCGTGGAATTTAATTACATATATATTATACAACAAATTGTTTATGTTGTAAATATATATTTATAATATTTTATGATTTTTTACAAAAAAATATCCATATTATTATAAAATATTTTTAAAAAATTTTTCATCTATTCCTGTAAACATTGTATATCTTTTTGATTCTAAAAATGGTTTATACTTTGATTCTTTTGTTACTATTTTTACTTTTTTTGATCTTTGAAGTATAGTTTTCTTTATATCTTTTAATTGGTTATCTTTTCCATGCAGAAAATTTTTGTATGCTTTTTTAGCTTCTATTTTTGAAATAATATCTTTGTATTCTAAATCAAACTCTTCAATCTTTTTTATTTCCTCTAATAAATTTATACATTCTTCTACATTTTCTATTTCAAATTTTTTCTCATTCAGTATTATATTATATTTTACAAATATATTTTTTAATTCATTATAAAAGTCAGTATTTTTATCTATGTTTATTAAAATTTTATATATAATATATATTATTTTTGATAAATTTAAATTAGTATAATTATTTTTATTAAAAGAATCCTCTCCAAAATAATCAGATAAATTTCTCATCAATTTAGCATTTAAGCTTATTTGCTGTTTATACTTTGGTATAAAATTTCCGTCTGAGTATTTCTTGTTTTTATTTGTCTTTGGTAATTCATATTCTAATGGATATCTTTTATTTATATCAAAAGATTCTATATTATAACAATATATAGGCTGATTATGTGCCAACATATTTCTAAACTCTCCTAAGTAACATAGAATTGTTTTAAAAGTATTTATTTGAGCTTCTTCTTTCTTTCTAATTGCTTCACTTTTCCCCTTTTTCTCATTAGTTAAATTTAATTTAGTAAAAAAGTTTGTACAGTTTAAGAAAATATTTCTAGAATCATCTTCTTGTAAGTTTGCTATTGCATAATAAGTTTGATTCATAGCTAATTCATTAATTATTATCCAATATGGCACTGTTATATTTTGCTCTCTTTTTCTTTTTATAGGTTTTGATTTTGTATTATCATATTTTCCTATTATTAGTTTCATTGTATCAAATGCTTTGTTCTTTATTGATGAAGTATTATAATTATGCATATTAACTAAATAATCCGCTTTAGCATTATGGTCATTTAGATAAGCAATAAAAATGTTTTTCATACTTTCCTCTATTATTAGTGTATATTTTAAAAGCATTAATCTTAATTCATGTTCAAATTTATACATTCTAACAAAATCACCATATTTTGTTGTACTATTGTATTTATGTAGGTGATATTGAATTTGTCTTATATTTTCTTCTTTTTCTTGTAACGAATTAGATTTTAATCCATATTTTTCGCATATTTTATCACATATTTTTTCATATAATTCTTCTGTCTTTATTTCTGGTTTTATCTTAAAAACATTTTTATAAAACTCTATATTTTTGTTTTGTAATATATTACTTCTAATTGTATCAATATATTCAATATCTTTTACAAATAAGTTTTTATATGCATTTATAACTTGATAATAGCTATATTTTCTAAATAAAGATTTTTCACCTTTATCAAATTTAATCTGTTTTAATTCTAAAATTTCAATTAATTTGTTTGTACTATTAGTATTCAAGTTTAAATCAGCTCCTTTATATTTGATGAAACCATAATATCATATTTCTACTAAAATTTCTAGAAATTTCTTCCAATTTATATTTAATTTGCATACAAACTCTCCAAAAATTCTTTAGTATATTGTCTCTGATTTTCATAATTGGATATAAATTTTCTATGACCTTTATTATTATTTTTATTATTAAATCTTATATTATTATCTTCCATATTTTGATGGATAGCCTGTCCATTTTTTGATTGATACTGGTATCCATTATTTAACGGATATGGAACATCATTTATATAAATTTTTCTTTGAATTATTTGCTTGTTTTCTTTTCTAACCATTTCAACTTTTATATAATTTTTATCTCTTAAATCTGAAATCCAACTTGAAACTGTTTTTGGATGTACTCCTAATTCTTCTGCAAAATAATTGTTAGTTGCAAAACAATAGCCTTCTTTATATGCAAGTGATGTTATCATTGCATATAGTAATTTTTCATTTGCTTTAAGCTCCTTATTATATAGTATTTTTGATGGTATTACTGAATAATATCCAACTTTATTTCTTTGTTTTTCTTCCATTTTTCCACTCCAATTCTAGCAATAAAAACACAAAAAAACAGAATATTTCTTTAAATTAGAAATACTCTGTAATATAGATGATTACTGCATTTTATTAATTTTTTTGTGGTTGGAAGTTTTTAAAGCTCACAGGAGTGGATTTGAATTTACAACTTCCGGCAGGTTGGCAAGAAGCTAGAAAAATAAAATTTGAACAAGGATATACAAAACCTGCACCTCAAAATTTTGTAGGAGAAGGTCCATTAACACAAAGTGAAGCATTAGCAATATACAATTTTACATTAAAAAATAATTTTGAACTAACAATATCATATCATACACAGGGAAAAGAAATTTATTGGGATTTTCAGAATATTAATCCACCAAATGGTTATGAAATAGGTAAAATATTTGAAAAAGTTAGCGGCTATAATTTGACAGATGTGCCATATAATTCGAGTTTTGCAGGATATAAAGATTGGTTTATTCAAAATTATAAAAGGCCAGGTTATACAATAGAAGCAGGAATAGGTGAAAATCCACTTCCGATATCTCAATTTGATGAAATATATAATGACAATATTGGGATTTTAGTTTTAGGAATGTTAATATAAAAAGTAAAAAAACTAAATAATTTTTTTGAAATTGTGTATACTAATTGTAAAATGTTGTGATACAATAACAAAAAAATGGAAGGAGACAAAAGATGGACAAAAAAGAAGCTGAAGAATTAAAAAGTAAATTATTTAATAAAAAGGAAAATGGCTGGAATGCAAAAACAGAAGAACAAAAACAAAAAATTTTTGAATATGCTAAAGGCTATATAAATTATATGAATAAATCAAAGACAGAAAGAGAGATTATAAATACTTCAACAGAGATAGCACATCAAAATGGATTTAAAGATATAAAAGATTGTGAAACTTTAAAACCAGGAGATAAAGTTTACTGGAACAACCGTGGAAAAAGCATGTATTTAGCTGTTATAGGAGAAAAAAGTATTGAAGAGGGAATGAATATAATAGGTGCACATGCAGATTCTCCAAGGTTAGACTTAAAACCAAATCCTTTATATGAAGATTCTGAATTTGCATACTTAAAAACACATTATTATGGTGGAATAAAAAAATATCAATGGACAACAATTCCACTAGCAATACATGGAGTTATAGTTAAAACAAATGGCGAAAAAATAACTGTAAATATAGGAGAAGATATGAATGATCCAATATTTACAATTACAGATTTATTACCACACTTAGCACAAGACCAAATGAAGAAAAAATTAGCAGACGGAATTGATGGAGAAGATTTAAATTTACTAATTGGAAGTATGCCAATAGGTAGTGAAATAGCTGAATCTGTTAAATTAAATATTTTAAATGTATTAAATGAAAAATATGGAATAACAGAAAAAGATTTATTAAGTTCAGAAATAGAGTTAGTACCAGCAATGCCTTGCAGAAGCATGGGATTTGATAATAGCATGGTTGCTGGTTATGGGCAAGATGATAAAATATGTGTTTATGCATCTTTAACAGCATTAATGAATGTACAAAATCCTGTTAAGACAGCAGTATGCATTATATCTGATAAAGAGGAGATTGGAAGTATGGGAAATACAGGTATGGAATCACATGTATTTGATACATTCATTTCAGAAATATTAAACAAATTAGGAATAAATAGACCTAATCTATTGGAAAAAGTTTTTTGTAATTCTAAAATGTTATCAGCAGATGTGGATGCTGGACTAGATCCAATATATGCAAGTGTTTCAGAAAAAAATAATGCATCATATTTAGGAAGAGGAATAGGACTTAATAAATATACAGGAGCTAGAGGAAAATCTGGAGCATCTGATGCAAATGCTGAGTTTGTGGCAGAAGTTAGAAAGATATTTGAAGAAAATGATGTTAGATATCAAATTGCTGAACTTGGAAAAGTAGATATTGGAGGAGGAGGCACAATAGCATATATTTTAGCTAATAAAGGAATAGATGTTATTGATTGTGGTGTTCCGGTACTTTCAATGCATTCACCTTATGAGGTTACAAGTAAATTAGATTTATATGAAGCACATAGGGGATATGAGGCATTTTGGAAAAATGCATAATTAAAAAAAAATAAAAAAACGTAGCTAAATAATTTAGCTACGTTTACATGTGCCATCAAAGCTTATTTAGTGGAATGATATCCACTAAATAAGCTGAGGACTCGAAGGGTCAACAATGTTAAGATTGAATGCCTTGAGATGCTTGTTCTGGAAATGAGAGTTTTTGTAACTTATGTATTGCTTCATGAATAACAACTATGCTACTTTTACCAGATTCAATCATATATTCAATATATTCGTCTTTTACATACAAATTATTACTAGTAGGACTATAAATTCCGTCTGGGCATATTCTACTAAATCTTCCAGTACGATTTATCAAATAACCTATATCATTTTCATTTAATAGATTTATAATTTCTTGTTTTAGTTTTACATACTGCCGATATTTCCTGAGCTAAAATTTCAACTATTTTACTTTTTTGCTCATTATCAATTGGTTTACCCATTTTACATCCAGTAAATACACTATAAATGTTCATCATTCTATCAATATTCATATTTGTAATTTCCACATTTCAAACTAATGTTTAAAAATTTATTATATAAGACTATATGATTTTTAAATATTAGATTTATTTTTCATTACAATTTTATGATTAAATAAATCTTAAGCAATAATAAAATTATATATTGATATCATGAAAAAATAAAAAAGATATTCATATTATATATGAATATCTTTTTGGTGAGCCAGAAGGGATTCGAACCCCCGACCCCAGGCTTAGAAGGCCTGTGCTCTATCCAACTGAGCTACTGACCCATTAGTGAATAGAAAAAATATTTATCTATTAGCAAATACTATAATAACACGATTTTTAAATCCTGTCAATAAAAAATAGTAAAAAACACTGGAAAAAAATATAAAGGTAAGTTATAATCAAAACAGGTGAAATATATGGAAGAAGAAAAAAAGATTAATGTACATCAAATTTTCTGGTATTTTGTATTATTTAGCATGTTGGGCTTAGCAATAGAAACTTTATATGCACGATTTACTATGGGAATTTGGGAAAGTAGAAAAGGATTTATATGGGGTCCATTTTGCCCAATATATGGAGTAGGTGGTACATGCCTAATAATATTATTAAACAAGGTGGACAAGAAAAACTATTTTAAATTATTCATATTGGGATATTTAATAGGTTCGGTTGTTGAATATTTATTAAGCTACTGTATAGAAGCTATATATGGTGCTAGATTTTGGGATTATTCTTGTGTTGGAAAAGATATAAACGGTAGAATTTGCTTGTTATATTCATTGTTTTGGGGATTTTTAACAATTGGAATGATGAGATTTGTAAAGCCAAGGATGGATAAGCTGGTTAATAAGATTTCTGGCAAAATAAAATGGCCTATTGAAATAGCGTTTGCATTATTTTTATTAATTGATATGCTTGTAACTATATGGAGCATAAATACTTACGAAAATCGTGCGATTGCAACATATTATAATGAAACAATTGAAACAAAAAATAATAATAGTATAATTTCTAAAATAGAAAATGACTATTTTACAAATGAGCGTATGGAAAAAACATTTCCAAATTTAAGAACAAAAGACAGAGAAGGCAATCAAGTATATGTAAGAGATTTATTAAAAAACAATCCTTAAAATAAGGATTGTTTTTTTAGTCTGGTAAAATAATTGGATTTTTCTTTCTAGCTCTATATAAAGTGATTTTATTTCCTACAGTTTGAACACAAACAGCGTTTATACTATCTGCAATTGTATTACCTAAAGATTTTACATCTTCGCCAGAATTTTCTAATACATTTATTTTAATTAATTCTCTTGCTTCTAAAGCATCATCTAATTGTTTTAACAAATTTTCAGACAATCCAGATTTTCCAATTTGAAAAATAGGATCAATTGAGTTTGCTAAACCTCTTAAATAAGCTCTTTGTTTACTTGTCATAATTATTCCTCTTTCTTATTTATTTTCGACTATATAATTATAACATGATTAAGCTAAAAAAGCAATTTACATTGAAATAAAACCGATAAATCCAAAAATCAAAAATAGAATTCCAGAAAGTTTTTGCATTGATTGTTCAGAAATATATTTATTTAAAAATCTTCCTAAAACTATAGCAATATAATCACATGCAACCATTGCGAAAATTGCACCTAAAATTAAAGAGAGTTTATAGTTAGAATATTGAATTCCAAGTCCAATAGATGCTAAAAAAGTTTTATCTCCAAGTTCTCCAATCATTATGCATAATGCAATTAAAAAACAATAATTAATTTTTAAATTTGTAATTTTATATAGTAAATTTTCTTTTTTGGAATTATCCATTACTAATTTTTCTTTTTTAGGTAGTAAAGAGAGAATTCCCATTATAATAAAAGAAGAATATGTAATTAATTCAATTGTATGATGTAAAATTTGATTTTCAAAAAGTGCTAGACTACTTCCAAATAAAATAGCCAATCCATGACTAAAAAAGGAGCCAATGGCAACACCTAATAAAATTTTAAAAGTTTTATCTTTACCAGAAAAAGATAAAACTAAAAGTTGAGTTTTATCACCAAGTTCGCTCACAAAAACCATCAAAAATGAAATAAAAAAAGGATAAATAAATTCCATATAAAGTTACACCTCTTTGATTTGATTTATATTCAAAAAATGTAAATTCTATGTGAAATATTTACAAAAACATTGCCAGGGAAATAAGATAGTGATAAGATAACGAGGTATAAAACATACGGAAACAAGAAAAAGGAGGAATCTAAAGTGATAGAAGTAAAAAATGTCACGAAAAAATATCCTAATATCAAAGCAGTAGACAATATTAATTTTACAATAAAAGATGGTGAAGTAGTTGGTTTTTTAGGTCCTAATGGAGCAGGAAAAACTACAACTATGAATATGATAACAGGATTTATTGAGCCTACAGAAGGGCAAATTATTATTAATGGCTTTGATATTGTAAAAAAATCAAAGAAAGCAAAAAAACAAATTGGGTATATGCCAGAGGGGGTTCCTTTGTATACAGAACTAACTGCAAGAGAATTCGTAAATTATATGGCTGAGCTAAAAGATGTTAAAGCTAAGGAAAGAAAAGAAGCAGTAGAAAAAGCAATTGAAGAAACAGGATTAAAAGATGTACAAAACAAGCTAATTAAAAATTTATCAAGAGGATATAAACAAAGAGTAAGTATGGCAGGAGCTTTAGTAGGAAATCCAGAAGTAATAATTCTAGATGAACCTACGGTTGGACTTGATCCAAAGCAAATTACTGAAATTAGAAGTCTAATAAAGGAACTAGGAAAAAAACATACGGTAATTTTAAGTAGCCATATTCTATCAGAAGTTAGCCAAATTTGTGAAAGAGTAATAATTATAAATCACGGAAAAATTGTTGCGATAGATACTCCTGAAAACTTGGAAAATAAAACAAAAGAGAAAAATACAATTCTTGTTACAGTTGAAGACAAAAATGAAAAAATGAAAAACTTAAAAGAAGAAGTTAAAGAAATTGAAGAGATTAAATTGGTAAAAGATAATGAAGATGGTACAAAACAATATGCTGTTACATCAGCAGATAAGGTTGACTTAAGAAAAAAAATATTTGAAATTTTACCAAAACAGGATATCACAATTTTTGAACTTAAAAAAGATGAATCTACATTAGAAGATGCATTTATAAAATTAATTGATTCTGACAAAAAAGAAAATACAAACAAAGAAGAATCAAAAGAGAAAATAAAGGAAAAGAAAATTAAAGAAAAAGAAGAAAAGAAAGCTAAAAAACAAAGTAAAGGAGGAAAAGAGTAATGTTTGCAATTTATAAAAAAGAATTAAAAAGTTATTTTTTATCTCCTACAGGATATATAACAATAGGCTTATTTTTATTAATATTTAGTTTATTTTTCTACCTAACAACTGTTAGTGTAGGAGGATATGACATAGGAAATTTATACTTTAATACAGCAAGGTATGGGCTACTAATTATTGTTCCAATACTAACAATGAGAATGTTTGCAGAAGAAAGAAAAAATGGAACAGAGCAATTATTACTAACATCTCCAAGAAGTATTACTGAAATAGTACTTGGAAAATTTTTGGCAGGTGTTAGTGTAATAGTAATAACATTAATATTTTCACTTATATATTATGCAATTTTATGCTTTTTTAAAGCACCAAACTTAGTGCCAACACTTGTTATGATACTAGGATTTTTACTAGTAGGAATGGCTGCAATTTCTATAGGAATGTTTATATCTAGTTTAACAGAAAATCAAATTATTTCTGCAGTTGTTACAATAGTATTTTTTGTAAGCTCATGGTTTTTACCAAACCTAAATGATAACTTTTCTATTATTGATTTAATGAGCAATTATCAAAAATTCCCAGCAGGATTAATATCAATGTCTGAAGTTGTTAATTTATTGGGAATAACAGTAGTATTTATTTTATTTACAATTATTATTATGCAAAGAAAAAAATCAATAAAATAATAGAAAGGATGAAAAAGCATGAAAGAAAAATTTATAGAAATTATAAAAAAGAGATGGCTACAAAGTGTTGTACTTACTATTTTACTATTTGCTATTATAATATGTGCATTTTTAACAATCAGTTATTTTGTAGACAAAGCTAATATAACAGATTTAGATTTTACAAAAGATAAGATTTATTCTATATCTCAAGCAACAAAAGATAAACTTGAAAATTTAGATCAAAAAATTACAATTACAACATACAATATGTATGAATATGTAGAAGATTTTGCAAACAAGTATGCAACACTAAATGATAACATAACAGTTGAAAAACTTGAAAATTTAACTTCAAAACAAGAATGGAAGACAGAATATGGCTTAACTGATACATCATCATTTGTTGCAGTTGAAACTGAGTCAAAAATTAAAATTTTACAAGATAGTGACTTATATACTTATGATTATAGTACTCATGAACAAATAGATATAACAGAAGAGGCAATAACAAATGCAATTTTAGATGTTACAACAAATATAAAACCTAAAATATGTATTTTAACAGGTCATAATTTGTATAATGATGGATATTTTCAATATTTAGAAAGTTCATTAGAATCAGAAGTTAATCAGGTTGAATACTTAAACTTGTTAACAGCAGGAAGTATACCAAAAGACTGTAAAGTATTAGTGATTACAGCTTTAAAAAATGATATAGATAAAAAAGAAAAAGATGAAATATTAAAATATATCAACAATGGTGGAGAAATTTTACTATTAATGGATCCAAATTTGGGTAAAATAAAAACACCTAATTTCCAAAAAATATTAGATGTATATGGAGTAAAAAATTCAGAAGGATTTATTATGGAAGCTAACAGTAGCAAAATGGTATCAGGAGCACCTTCATATATAATCGCATCTATAAATACAAGTTCTGAACTTGTAAAAGATATTAACATGGGGCTAAATGTATGTATGATGACAGCAGGAAAACTAACATTTGAATCAACAGATGAATTAGCTAAGAAAAATGTTACTCTAGAAACTTTAGCAACAGCAAGTGATAAAGCATTTTATAGAACTGATTTAACATCAAGTAGTCAAACTAAAATATCAAGTGACGAGAGTGCTTCAGGAGCTACAGTTGCTGCAATGCTTACAAAAACAATAAGTGAAGATAAAATTTCAAAATTAATAGTATTTTCAAATACTGCATTTGCAACAAATGCGCAAATACAAATGGGTATGTATTATAGATATGCTATAGAATTTTGCAATAATGAAGATATATTATTAAATTCAGTATCATTTTTAACTGAAAGAGAAGATAATATAACAATTCGAAAAGCCGGTGAAACAGTTACTACTTATGATGTTACAGAAAATCAAACAAAAATTATTTTATCAATAATATTTGGTATACCAGTAGTTATAATAATTGTAGGAATTGTAGTATGGCAAGTTAGAAGAAGAAAGAAATAAAATTTAAAACTCCTTCATATATTTTATATGAGGGAGTTTTTTTATGAAAAATGTTTTGAAAATTGTTTTTGTAATAATTGGAACAACAATAGGGGCAGGCTTTGCATCTGGGCAAGAAATATATTTATTTTTTAATAAATATGGATTTATGGGAATTATAGGAATGATACTTTCATGTATAATAACAGGATTTATTATTTATAAGGTATTTAAAATTTTAAATATAAAATCTGTAAAATCATATTCTGATTTTTTATTAATATTAAGTACAAATAAAAAATTAAATAAATTAATGCAAGTAATAATACAATGTTTTTTATTAATATCATTTTTTGTAATGATAGCTGGATTTAGTGCATACTTTAACCAGGAATTTAAAATTTTAATTTATATTCCAGCAATATGTATTAGCATATTATGCTATATAACATTTAAGAATAATACTAAAGGCATTGTTTCAATAAATACAATATTAATACCATTTTTATGTTTCTTTATAAGCTATCTTGGAATAAAAAATATTAATTTTATAGCAAGCAACAACAACCAAATAAATTATTGCACAGGTTGGTTATTTAGTAGTGTATTGTATGCAAGTTATAACAGTATTTTATTAATTCCAATCTTAATAGAACTTAATGTATATATAAAAAAACAAAGTCAAATAAAAATGTGCAGTATATTATGCAGTGCAATTTTATGTGTGCTTGGCTTAGCATTATATTTTTTATTATTAAGAGGAAATAATTATGTGCAAAATTTGGAATTGCCACTTATACAGATAACAAAAGAATTTGGAAATATATATTCAGTGATTTATGGAATAGTTATATTAATTGCAATATTTACAACTGCAATAGCATCTGGCTATGGATTTATAAAAAATGTTAATAAAAATGAAAAAATATGGATGATTGGAATTTGTGTAATATCAGTATTAGTTGCGCCAGTGGGATTTTCAAATTTGGTAAGTTTGCTATATCCAATATTTGGTGTGCTGGGGTTAATACAAATTTGGGGCATTTTGAAAGTAAAATACTTGTAATTTAACTGAATGTAGTATATAGTTATTGTATAAAAATATAAAGGAATAAAACAATGGACAAAGTAATAAAATTTAGAAAAGATAGAAAATTTAATAAAAAGAAATTGTATATAGTAATTGCAATTATTATACTAATAATATTAGTCATTACATCAGCAATAATATATAATACTAATAAAAGTTTTAGAAACTTTATGGACAGATATATATTTAGAAAAGATGTAACAGAGGAAAATGTACCAATAATTGAAATTGATTATGATTCTAATACAAATATTTTTACTTATGGAAAATATATTTGTGTACTTGCAGAAAATACTTTAAATGAATACAGTGCATCTGGTAAAAAAGAGAAAGAAGTAAAAATTGAAATTAATAACCCAATATATGATGTGAATGGAAAGTATTTAGTAATTGCAGAAAATAATAGTCAAAAAATATACTTAATATCAGAAGATCATGTTATATGGGAAAAGAACATAGATGGAAATTTAAATAAAGTAACAGTAAACAAAAATGGATATGTATGTGCAATAGTAACAGGAACAACACATAAAGCAGTAATTAGTACATTTGATACAAAAGGAAATGAGCTATTTAAAACATATTTATCAAATACTATTGCAGTAGATGCTTATGTATCACCAGATAATTCAGAATTTGCTTATGCAGAAGTAAATAATTCTGGAACAGTAATACAATCAAATATAAAAATAATATCAATTAAAGATGTAAAAGAAAAAAATACTGAAGCAAAATACACATATAATGCACCACAAGATAGCTTAATTTTAAGAATAAAATATCAAGACAAGAACCAATTAATTTGTATGTATGATGATGGAATTCATAAATTTGAATCTGGAGTTGATGTTGAACTTGTAAAATTAAATGAAGACAACCCTAAAATTACATTTGCAGATATAGAATTAGATGGACATATATTTAGAACTTATGAAAAGTCAACAGGAATTTTTAGCGCAGATACAGTTATAGAAATACAAAACACATCAAATGGAAAAGAAAGTATATACACAATTGAAGAAGTTGCAAAAGCTGTGGATTCATGTAACAATGTAATAGCAATTAATTTTGGAGATGAAGTTTATTTTGTAGACACAAATGCATGGCTTATAAAAAGGTATACCTCTTCTCAAGTAATTGAAAAAATTATATTGGGTGACGGAGTAGCCGGAATTATTTATAGAGACAAAATAGAAATTGTTAATTTATAGGAGGAGTTACAATGAGTATAATAATTGATTTAGTAATAGTTGCTATAATTGCATTATGTATTTTAATTGGTTATCACAAAGGTTTAACAGGATCACTTTTAAAAATAGTATCATTTGTATTAGCGTTAATAATTGCATTTATATTATTTAAACCTGTATCAAATTTTATAATTAATAAAACTGACTGGGATGAAAACTTAGAACAGGCAATTAAACAAAGTTTCTTAAAGCAAGAAGAACAAAAACCAGAAGAAGAAAAAACACAAGAAAATATGCCAGATGTTATTACAAATTATATAAATGAATCAGTAGAGAAAGCTGGAAATGAAGCAAAAACAGCAATAGTAGAATCAACAGCAAGAAATGTTGCTATTATGATTATTAATATTGCAGTTGCAATTGGTTTATTTATAGTTAGTAGAATTATTCTATTATTTATCAAAGGTTTGGCAAATTTAATCACTAAATTACCAGTTATAAAACAATGTGATAAACTAGGAGGAGTAGTATACGGATTGCTACAATCTTTAGTAATTATATATATTGCATTAGCAATAATTTCATTTATAAGCCCAATGATAAATAATACTTCATTTATAATTGCATTACAAAAATCGTTTATAGGAAGTGCGATGTATAATAACAATTTATTATTAAAAATCATATTTTAAATTTCAATTAAAAATCTTGCCAAAAGGCAAGATTTTTGTTATTATATAAATTGTCAAATAAAAAGGAATTAGGTGAAAAAATTGAAAGAAGAAAAACAAACGAAAAATAAAAAGAAGAAAAAGGGAATTGGTAAAAAAATATTATTATTACTATTATTACTTTTATTAATAGTTGGAGGAGTATTTGCATATAAAGTACATAAAAATGGTGGAGGTTTAAAAGGAATTTTAGCTACAGCAATTGGACATGACCAAGAAACAGTTAAAACTTTACCTAAAATTTATTGCTTATTATTAGGACAAAGTGAAAACTTAACAGATACTATTATGATAGCTGAATATGATCCACAAAAACAACAAGCTTCTATGCTTTCAATACCTAGAGATACATTTATTGGATATAATAAAAGTCAAGCAACAGCTTGGGATAAAATAAATGCAGTATATCAAACAGGAGCTGAAAATTCATTAAAAGAAGTAAATGAGTTAACTGGACTTGATATCAAATATTATTTAAAAGTTGATACACAAGCATTTAAAGCATTAGTTGATGCAATAGGTGGAGTAACATTTGATGTACCAATTGATATGAAGTATGATTCAAATAGACAGAATTTACATATTAACTTGAAAGCCGGAGTTCAAAAACTAGATGGTGATAAGGCTGAGCAAGTTGTTAGATTTAGACATAATAATGATGGTTCAACATATCCATCTGAATATGGAATTGAAGATTATGGTAGAATGAAAACACAAAGAAATTTCTTAAAAGCACTTGCAAAGCAAACATTAAAAGTTGAAAACATTTTAAAAATAAATGAATTTATAGACATTGCACAAAAATATGTTGAAACAAATATAGACTTTAATATTGTTAAAGATTACATTCCTTATATAGTAGAATTTAACACTGAAAATTTAAGAACAGAACAATTACCAGGTGCATCAGAATACACAAATGGAGTTTGGATTTATGCAGCAGAAGAGCAAGAAACTGCAAAAGTAATTGACAAACTATTCTTAAACCCAGAACTACAAGATGAAGAAATAGACACAAGTAGTGTTGATACAACTGGAATTGATAAATCAAAAATTAAAATTGAAGTTTTAAACGGAAGTGGAAGTAGTGTTAAATTAGAAAAAATAGAAAATAGATTAAAAAAAGCTGGATATACTAATATACAAAGTTCAGAAACTTCAAGCATTGATAATAGCATAATAATAAAAAGAGGAAATGTTGAAAACGCTGCAATAGATGAAATGAAATTATTAGTACAAACTCAAAGAAGTTCATCTGCAGAAGAAACAGATGTTGATGTTACGATTATTTTAGGAAAAGATGAATAAAAAAATATGGGGCACTAATTAAAATTAGTGCCCTATTATTTTTAATAATTACTAAACTGCGTAAATTTATAATTTCCACCTTTAGTTTTTTTCTTATATGTTTTTTTAGATTTATTTTTAGGTTTTTTCAAAAGTAAAAATAGCAAATATAAAACAACAAAAATTAATAAAATTCTAAATAAAAGTGGTAAAAAATCAGATGACAGTACTTGAGTTTCGGCAATTAAATCAGATGAATATGTTTGACCATCATAATTATAAGTTATTTTACCAATTGCGCTATTAGCAGAAATTGGTGCCATTAAATTTTCATCCAAAGTAATTTCAGGTTCTAAGCTAGATAAATCTGCACTATTCTCAGAAAAAATTTCTATTTTATCTTTTATAAGAACATTTAAATTTTGTGTCTCTTCAGTAGCTCCACGAACTGTAATTTGCTTTAAAACAGCATTTTTTTCATTTAATGTTTTTAATGAATAATTATTAAAAGCATAATCAAATAAAGTTTTACAATCTAAATATCTTTGACTTAAACCAGTATTTGTAGATTCACCACCAAGTACAACCAAAATAACTTCAAAATCATTTTTTCTAGCACTTGCAATAATGCAATTTCCTGCTTCACCAGTATAACCAGTTTTAACACCAGTAGTTCCTTCGTAATAATATCTACTATATGTATTTAATAAATCATTTGAATTATTAAAGATCCTATCGGTTTTACTATATTTATTTGTTGCAGGTAATGTAAACTGGGTAGTTGACACTATTTTTCTAATAATGCTATTTTGCATAGCAAATTTTCCCATTAAAGCTAAATCATAAGATGTTGATGTATGGTCTTTACTATGAATACCATTTGGATTAACAAAATGAGTATTTTTACAACCAAGCTCTTCAGCTCTTTTATTCATTAATTTAGCAAATTCCTCAACACTACCAGAAATATGTTCTGCTAATACTATTGCTGCATCATTTGCAGAAGGAATCATAAGAGCATACAAAAGTTGTTCAATTGTAAGTTCCTCGCCTTCTTTTAAACTAGCATGAGTGTAATCATAAGGAATTGAATAAACAGCATTGTGACTGACTGTTGCAACATCATCAAGATTGCAATTTTCAACAGTTAAAATGGCAGTCATAATTTTAGTAGTACTTGCAGGAAACCTTACATCATTAGAGTTTTTCTCATATAAAATTTTTCCAGTATTAGCTTCAATCAAAATACATGAAGGACAATATGTTTTTAAATTATCACTATCAGCATAAGAAGGAGATATAAATATGATAAATTGCATTAAAAATATAAAAATAAAAAATATTATTTTAAGTTTCTTCATGAAATTTCTCCTATAAGTTTATTATATTAAGTTACAAATATAAATATATATTAAAATTGCCAAAATTTCAAGTTTTTTGGAAAGGAATAAATATGGAATTAAGTTTTAAGCAAAAATTAATTATTGGAATCGTGGGGACATTAGTAATATTGGGAGTTGGAATATACATATACACTACAAATGGGGGAAAAGAAGAATATAATTTTAATGATTTTTACACAAATGTGGAAGCAGATGAACCAAAAGAAAGCACAATAATTGTGCACATTACAGGAGAAGTAAAAAATGCAGGAATAATAGAATTGCCAGAAGAATCAAGAATTTCAGATGCAATAAAAAAAGCAGGAGGAGTTACACAAGAAGCAGATTTAGACCAAGTAAATTTGGCATTTGTGTTATCAGATGGACAAAAAATATATATACCTAGCAAAAAAGAGAAAGAAGCAAACGAAGGAAAGGTGTATATAACCACAGAAAGTGGAAATAATGTGATTATAAAAGATAAAGTAGAAGGAGGTAAAAAACAAAAAGTGAATATAAATGAAGCAAAGCAAGAAGACTTTGAACAATTGCCAGGAATAGGCCCATCAATAGCGAAGAAGATAGTAGAATACAGAGAGCAAAATGGCAAATTTACATCAATAGATGAATTACAAGAAGTAAAAGGAATAGGAGAAGCAAAATTTGAAAATATAAAGGAATATGTAACGGTAAAATAGCATAAAATTATAGTGTGAGCAAGGCAAAAGGCTGAGCTCATGCTAGGTATAATTAATATAGATGTAGATTAAAATAAATGGTTAATATTAAATAAAAAAATCTGTGAAATCAAGGATTTTTCTAAATATATATTGACAATACTAAGAAAAAGAAGTATACTAATAAAGGTTAAGAAATTAAATACATCGCGGGGTGGAGCAGTTGGCAGCTCGTCGGGCTCATAACCCGAAGGTCGTAAGTTCGAGTCTTACCCCCGCAACCAAACTTATATCGTTACAGCTATCTAAGTTGTAGCGATTTTTTATATTCTCCAATTAGTTTACAATAATGCTTAAAAATGGCATTATTATGTAGAATTGGGGAAAAGTTGGGGAAGAAATCCTCAAAAAACATTGATATTTCTAATAAATTTTCAGTAAAAGACTATGGGAAACCTAATTTTATATTTAGTAGTCTTTTACTTTTTTATCGTGAAAAATTTAATGACTTTTTAAATCACTTTAGTGAAATTTGAAAAAAGATTTTAAACTAGTTTTTTTGTAGTAACAAGTTTTGTAATACATTTCCTGCATTTCTATTATGAGAGATAATAGGGTGTACATAGAAATTAAATGTTGTTGTAATTTGTGCGTGACCTAATCTTGCTGCTACTACTGCTACATCAATATTTTGTGATATTAAAAGTGTAGCATTTGTGTGTCTTAATCCGTGAAAGTTAATTACAGGTAGTCCTATTTGTGCTACATATTTTACAAACCATTTGCTAATTGTAGAGGGGTGCATAGGTTTGCCATCAGCTTGTACAAATAACCTATTAGAATTCGTCCATAATTCTCCGTAGAATGATTTTTGTTCATCATACCATAACTTATATTCTTCAAGCAAAGAAACGACGAAATCAGGAATTGCTACTTCTCTAATAGAGCTTTCTGTTTTAGGTGTTTTTGTAAATACACCTTTGTCTGCTAAATATTGACTAGAACGATTTATACTTACTATACCAGTTTTAAAATCTACATCTTGCCATTCTAATCCCATAAGTTCACCAAGTCTTACACCAGTAAATATTGTTAAGATGATTGCAACTTTATATTTAATTTGTTCTTCACCAAGTTCTGTTAAATTTTCTAGTAGTATTTTGCATTGTTCATCATCATAATATCTTCTTTTAGGTTTCATTGCTTTAGGTGGTTGAACTCTTTCTGCAGGATTAGATACAATTAATTGCCAATATATAGCTTTGTGTAGCATTGCACGAAGTAGTCTATGATGCTCTAATATTGTCTTACCAGATAAAGGTTTTATTGTTTTCTTACCATTATTACTTTTCTTCCTAACTAATTGTGTATCTCTACTAAGTAAATCATAAAATTGCATAATATCTGTAGGTTTAATTTTGTTAATATAGAAATGTCCAAAGTAGGGAATAATTCTTGTTTCTAACATTCTGCAATATCTTTTATATGTTGAAGGTGCAAGTTCTTTTGAACCATAATCTCTTTTCCATATTTCTGTAAATTCAGAGAATTTCAGAGATTTTCCTTCAATAACAAGACCATTTTGAACATCAGCAACAAATTTAGCAAGTTCTATTTGAGCATCTTTTTTAGTTCCGTGTATTGTTTTTGTATGTTTAATTATATTTCCATTTAAGTCATAGCCATTTGTACATACTAACCTGTAACTATCTTTTCCTCTTTTTTCAACACTCCCAGCCATTACCTTTTTCACCTCCTTTCAGGCATACCTATGGGTGGGAGAGGAAATTATTTAATTGTTAACTGATATTATTATACTATAATTGTTAACAAGGCGCAAGAGATAACAAAAAGAAAATTAAAAAAATTGTATGTAATAATATGTAGAAATATGTCGAAAAGCTTATAAAAAATTGGTCGATATTAGTGATTTAATTAGACTTAATGTGATATAATATGACAAAGTTGAGGTGAGAGATATTGGATGAAGAATTAAAAAAGAAGCTTTTAAAAATTTTAGAAGAATTGCCAGATGAAAATTGTTGTTTAGACTATAAAGAAATACCATATAAAGAAGAAAAATACAATAAAGCAAGTTTTATAAAAGATATTTGTGGTTTTATAAATTCATCTGAAGCTTATGGAAAAGATAAATTTATTATTTTGGGTATAAGAGATAAAACAAAAGAAAGAATTGGTATAGATGTTGTACCAATGGAAGATGACGAAAAATATCAAAGTTGGTGTGATTTCATTGAACCTCGTCCAACTATTGAAACGGGTAAAATAAAGTTTAAAGAAATTGAATATGGATATATATACATTACTAAAGAGAACAATGAAAGAGTTTACTCAATTAATCAAGACTATCCAAATGAATATGTCATGAGAAAAGAAGAAATTCAGCAAATAAAGAATAAAGTATATGCTTCTGTAGCATATATAAGAAAGGGAAGCAAAAATTATCCATTAAGTGAAATTGATAGACGAAAAATATATGAACATGACAAACAAGTGAAGGAACTTACAAGTAAAGAGATAATACTATATTCAACTCCAAACATAAATGATGATAATAAAGAAATACTAAAAATATGTGCTTTGTTTGGAACATGGAATGAAAATAATGAAGACGAGAAAAAGATAATAAGTGATACTATAGGAGCTGAATATAATATATGGATAAAAATTTTAAGAAAATTATTAAATCAAAAATCAGAATATATTTCGTTTAAAAATAATAGATGGAAAATAGAAAATAAAGAAGAATTGATTGAAAAATATTCAGAGGATTATTTTGAAGAAGATATAAAGAAATTTGAAACAGCTACTTTAAAAATAATTATGGAAATAGACCCAAAATTTGATTTAGAAGCAGATAAAAGAATGATGAGCAATGTAATTGGTAAAAAAACAATATATTCAAAAGAAATAAAAAAATCTGTATTAGAAACTTTTGCATATATAAAATCAATAGATAATAAATTTATCAATTGTGAACAAGAAATAAAAAATTCACAGTGGTACATTGTAAGGAATATTTTACAAAATTCTAATTGGAAAAATTTAGCCACATTAAATGAAAATTTACCAATATTAGCTGAAATAAATGAAAGTGAATATATAGACCAATTGGATGCAATTATAAAGAATAAAAATGATGAAGTAGCTAAGTTATTTAAAGAGAAGGAAGAAGGCATTACTACAATTGGATATACTTATGGTTTACTTTGGAGTTTAGAACTTATAGCTTGGAATCCAGACTACATTATGCAAGTATTTGATATATTTGGAAAACTGGGAAAATATGATGAAAAAGTAATTGATTCAATGTCGAGAATATTATTACCATGGTATCCTCAAACAAAAGCAGATATTAATTTAAGAAAAGTCACATTGGAGATGGTATTAAGAGAATATAATGATATAGGATGGAAATTGTTAATGCAATTAATGCCAAATCAGCAAACTCATAGTTTTCCAACTTATAAACCAAAATGGAACAATACCATAGATGAAGAAAAAATTAAAGTTACCAATAAAGAACTATATGAGCAATATAATGAATATATAAAATTAGCAATAAATTATTCAAAAACAGACAAGGATAGAATTATTAAATTGATGGATGAGTTGGATGATGTTCCAAAAGACATATTTGAGTTGATTTGCGATAAAATAACATCTAAAGAAGTTAAAAATATTAGTGAGGAAGAAAAATTTTATATATGGAATGAACTAGAAAATATAATAGCAAAACATAAGGCACATGCAGAAACTGAATGGGCTTTACCGAAAGAAGCTATTGAAGAACTTGAAAAAATTTCTGAAGAAATAAGACCGTCAAAAGAAGAAATATATTACAAGAGACTATTTAACAATAGTTATTGGGAATTATTTGATGATAATGATAGTTATGAAATACAAGAAAAAAAATTATTAGAGAAGCAAAAAAATGCAGTAAATAAATTGTTAAAATCAGGAATTGAAAAAGTAATAAATTTTGCAAAGACTACTAAAGATCCATATAGAGTAGGTATTGCTTTGGCTGAAGTAAAATTAAAGGATAATGACGAAAATACAATACTTAATTTATTAAATGAAGATGAATTTTTAATATCACAAGGATATGTTTATAGAAAATTTTTAAATGAAAAATTTGATTGGTTAGAAACTATTGATATTGATAATATTAGTACAATAGGAAAAGTTAGGTTTTTTGTACAATTACCTAATAATAAATTTGTATGGAATAAAGTAAAAGAGATTTTAGGAAATAAAGAAGATAGTTATTGGAAAAATGTTGACATTCGCTATGTAGAAGATGGTAGTGAGTATGATTATCCATTAGAAAAATTATTAAATTGTGGTAGACCTGTGAAAGCCTTGGAACTTATAAGTATGGCATTGCACGAGAAAAGAAACTTCTCAAAAAAAATGGCAGCAAAAGCTTTGAATAATGCTGTATATGACCAAGAGAACATTAATTACATTGATGTATATCATATAAAGAATATAATAAAAAACTTGCAGGAAAACAACTATGATTCTTCGGAATTATTTAAAATAGAATGGGCATATCTTCCAATATTAGATAATAATGATGAATATAGACCAATTACAATTGAAAAAAGATTAAGTGAAGATCCAAAAATATTCATGGACATAATCTGCCTTGCATTTAAAGCAGACAAGGATGAAACAAATAAAGAAAATAGTGATACAAAATTAGCTATGAATGCATATAGATTATTAAATATATGGAAATTGGTTCCTGGAACCAATGAAGATGGATTTATTGATGGAGATAAACTGAATTCATGGTTTGATGAAATGAAGAAAATTGCAATAGAAAAAGATAGATTAGAAATATCTCTGTTGCATTTTGGACAGGTATTATTTTATGCAAGTAAAGACAAAGATGGATCTTGGATTGATAAAAGCGTTGCTGAATTATTAAATAGAGATGATGCAGAAAAAATTAGAAGAGGATATTCAGTACAAGCATTTAATTCAGTTGGAGTAGTAAATGTAGATAGTGAAGGAACAGTATGGTTGAATTTAGAGAAAGAATGGAATGAACGAGCGGAAAATACTGATGCCAAATACTTTAGATTTGTAAAAACATTAAGAGATATAGCACAAGATTTTCACGAGCAAGCAAAATATATGAAAGATTATTATGATTTTTAATATAAAAAGAAATGGTATTATAGCCATTTCTTTTTGAGTTATATATGATAAATTATTTAAAAATGATATGAACTGTAATGTATATTGAATATTTTTTTGTTACCCAAAAGATATTTATGTATTAAATAATTTCAAAAGGAATTGTATTTAACAACATCATGTATAGCAAGATTAATAATATTTTGAGAGTCTGTTTTTTCTACAAATTAAAATTGATATTTGGTGTGTTTAACTTGTATAATTATTGCCTATATATAGAAATATAATGTTGACTTTTTAACAGCATATGACTCATTTCTTTGTAAATCTTTATATTTTATTTATCCTGTGTATCTAACCATTTATTAAAATCATTATAAGTTTTCTTACCTTCTGTTATCTCTTTTTTGAATTTATTTGATTCTTTTTTATATTTTTCATAATCATCTTCATATTTTGTAATATCTGGATTACGCTTCATAAGCATTCTTTTCCTTGAAAAAATAGTGCGGTATCTTCCATATACAATATTTTTTTCTTCTTTTCGTTTTTGAGATAATTTACTTCCAACATCTTTACAAGTTAAATTATTAGCCCATTCTCTATCACAGTAAACAATATTTAATTTTGGAGTAATGAAGTACTTATTACAATTACCACAAATTTTTACATATAATTCATCCATACCAATAGTATTAAACAAAGTAATATAAAAAGCAGTAAATATATTATTAGTTTTAAATCTAAAAGTACATGAAAGTCCTTTTCCTTCTGGATCCATAGTATGAATTATTGAAGAAAGTATTAAAATATCTTTGGATTCAACATTTTCACTATTGTATGGAATATTATCATATGTGTAATCTAATAAATTAATCATTTCAAATTTATTAGATATATCCTTAAAAGGATTTTTATATAGTTGGTTAAATAAAAAGAATCTTTGCTGTAATGTCAAATTATTTAAATTTATATTACCATCAATTGGATAACAAAAATTGATACAATCTTTAAATAATTTTTGATATCTTACTATGTTATCTCTTTCCTGAGGATAGTATTTTCTGGCTAATTCAATAATATCTTTAATTTTATATAATTTATTAAAATGAATTTTATTTAGATCATCTTTATCGAATTTGTCTATAAAGTAATCCATATAATTTATAAAAAATAAGTAATAGTCATTCAAATTATTAAAATCATAGCTTATAAAATCAAATAAAGACAAGTCAAATTGTTGCTCAATTGTATCGATTTTAAATAATATATATCCATCTAATGCTCTTACATTATCATTAAAAGATAGCGTAGTATATTTTTTTCTATAAGGATAATATTTTTGCATATTATCAGCATACTCTTTACCCAGTTTATCTCTTTCTTTATCAGACTTTGCATTTCTAATTTTTGCAAACATCATATGAACATATTCATCTTCTGATAAGTTTTCAAACTTTTCATTTATTTCAGTATATTCTTTATAGTAATGCCCAACAATTTGTGTTGTGCTATGAACAAATAAGTTGGCGTTAAAAGCAACTTTTATATCATTTATTTTTTTCATACCCAAAATCCTTCCTGTTAACAGAGTGAAAAACACTTGATTTTACAAGTGCTAACAAACTTAATAAATCAACATAAAAATTATTGCGTTTGTTAACTATAATTAGTATAATTCAATTGTTAACGAAAGTCAACAATAAATAAAAAGAAATAAGGAGGTGATAGCCATGGAATTACAAAAAGTTCAAAGAACGACACTAACAATGAAAGAAGCAGCAGAGTATTTAGGAATATCTTATTGGTTAATTAATCAATTAGTAAGAAGAAAACAAATGCCATGCTCAAAAGTTGGTGGAAAATTTCTATTTAGAATTCAAGTATTAGACGAATATCTAAGTAGAAAAGAAAAAGAATCAATTAAATATTAATTGAAAGAAAGCGAGGAAAGGAGGATATGTATGAAATACCGTGGTTTAAAACAGAAACTACAATATTTTCAAACAGGAAAATTCAAATAATTTTAAAACTTCCTGAAGGAGACACTTATTTTAGAGTGTGGATTCAATTAATTGCATTAGCAGTTGAATGTAATAATAGAGGAAGATTAGAAGTTGGAACAAATAATCCAATGACAATTCAAAATTTTTCAAAGATTATGGGAAAATCTAATAAAAAAATTGAAAAAATTTTGAAAAAGCTTCTAGAATTAGAAATGTTAAAAAAAGAAGGGGAAACATTTTTAATAAAAAATTGGGACAAGTATCAAAGTATTGAAAAGTATGAAAAATACCAAATGCAAAACAGAGAAAGACAAAGGAAATATCGTGAAAAGCAGAAAAGTGAAATTGAAAAAAGTAACGTTATCAAAATGTTAGATAACGAAGAAGAAAAGAATACAAAAGATATAGAAAATAAAAAAGAAGAAAATATAAGAGAGGAGAATGAAAATGGATTTAGACAATACAAAATTTAATGAAATTATTCACAAAAAGTTTAAAAAATGTGAATTTTGTAATAAAAAATTAACACCAATAGGACTTGATTATTTATATGCTAATATTTCTCCTGATGCAATTAAATACGAAAAATGTGATTGTAATAAAGCACAAGAGTATTGGAAAAGGAGAGACGGGCAAGAATATGAAATTCAGAAAAGAAAATATTTTAGGGATGTTATAAACAAGCTATACAAACAGAACTATAATGAAAGGAAATTTCAAAATCTGAACTTTGAAAATTTTAATATTAATTCTGACAATGAAATAGCAGTAAAAGTTGCTAGAGATTATACAAATAAAAGCATAGAAGAAATGCAAAGTGAAGGACTGATAATAACGGGCGAGTCAGGACTTGGGAAAACACATTTAGCAGCCTCAATTGCTAATAAATTAATTGAAAATGACAAGATTGTTTTGATGGGAAGATTAACAATGTTATTAGACATGATTAAGGAAACATTTAGAGATAATACAAAGTCAGAAAATGAATTAATAGAGTTATATTCAAATGTAGATATGATTATAATTGATGATCTTGGAACAGAAAAAATAAGTCAGTGGGCATTAGAAAAATTATATACAATAATTCAAAATAGAAATGAAAATAGATTACCGATAATAATTACAACTAGGTTTGATAAACAAGGATTAATAGAAAGATTTAGTCAAAGTCAAGATGAACAATTGGTAAATGCAATAATATCAAAACTATATCAAATGTGTTATGGAATAACGCTAAAAAATATAAAAGAAAAAGAGTTAGTATAAGCCGCAAAACTAAAATACTAACCCAAATCTTTATATAATTATTGTAGTATAAAAATATAAAAAAGTAAATAGAAAAAAGAAAGGATTTGATAATATGAGAGAAATTAATAATATGAAAGTTTATAAAGAATATAAAGAAATAGAATTAAAAGATATAAAAGGAGATAAATCTAACGCAATATGTAGCAGAAATTTAGAAAAAGTTTTTAGATATATGGAGGTAATAAAAAAAGAAGGAATTAAGAAACCATTCGAAGTTATTCAAAAAGAAAATGGGTATTATGTTCTAGATGGTGGAATAAAATTATTGGCAACAAAAGCACTAGGATATGACAAAGTTCCATGCTTAATAAGAGATATAAAACAAGAAATTTTGTTAAGAAAAATAAATAAAATATTTAAATTAGAAGGAGAGGGGTGTGAAATAAAAAGTGATATAAATGATGAAGATGGTTTTAAATTTCACAGAAAAAATTATTATAAATTAGATAATTTATAATAACAAAATAAGACGAAAAGTACTTGGATTTTGATTTGAAAAGTCCAAGTGTTTTTCAAAATATAGTGTGCATTTGATAGAGAAAAGTAATAATTTTAGTACTAAAAAAGAGCATATTGTTGTCCTAACAAGCAATGAATTTCGTCAACTCGAAATTCAAAATGGGGAAATTCCCCAATCCCATTTTAAAATGAGAGGAGAGAGCAAATGGCAACAACAAAAATATGGAAAGTACAAAAGAGATTAGATCATGTAATTAACTATACGACAAATGAAGAAAAGACAAAAAATAATTATAGCGAATATGGAATGGATAGGTTTGACAGTATCAGACAAGTAATGACTTATGCAACTAATCCAGATAAAACAGAAAAACAATTTTATACTACAGGAATAAATTGTGAAGTTAAAGATGCAGTTAAGCAAATGCAATTTGTAAAAACAATATATGGAAAAGAAAATGGTATATTAGCATTTCATGCTTATCAATCTTTTAATGAAGCAGAAGTTACTCCAGAAATAGCACATGAAATTGGAGTAAAACTTGCAAATGAAATGTGGGGAGATAGATTTCAAGTTGTAGTATCTACTCACTTGAATACTAGACATCTTCATAATCATTTTGTAATTAATTCAGTTTCATTTAAAGATGGATATAAGTATTATAGTAACCTTAGTAATACAGCATTACTTCGAAAAACATCAGACGAAATATGTGAGGAATATGGACTAAGTGTTTTAGAAGAAAAGACCTGTAAATCTGGAATTAACTTTGAAAACTTTTATAAAAAATCTATGAAAGAATCAGAATATTATAAATTTGCAAAAGAAGATATAGATTATGCAATAGAACATTCATGGACATATCAAGAATTTATAAAAAAATTAAAAGATATGGGATATGAAGTGTATTTTAGAGTAGATAAAATTAGTGTTAGAAGGTATCCATACAAAAGAAATATTAGAATTGAACGAGCCTTTGGAGAAGAGTATTCTATTGAAAATATTAAAAATAAAATTTACAGTAGATACCCAAGTAGAGAAGAAGTAATTAAACCTAAAACTTATGATAAAAGATTATTTTATAAAGGTAACATAAAGAAATTAAGGAGGCCTAAAGGAATAATTGCTTTATATTATTACTATTGTTATTTGTTAAAAGTTTATCCAAAGAAAAATTTAAACTATAAACTTTCGCCCAAAATGAGAGAAGCAGTTAAAAAGATGGACAAATATTCAGAACAAATAAGATTTATATGTAAGTATAAGTTAGAAACTATACATGATATAGATAATTTAAAAGAGCAGAAACAAGAAGAATTGCAAAAGAATTTGAATACAAGGAATAGGTTGTATTATAAAAGGCAGAAAATAGATAATGAGAGTGAAAAAGATGCTGTAACTAAGTATATAATTAGTGTTACTTCTGATATAGAAAAAGTTAGGAAAGGGATTAAGTTGTGTGATGAAGTTGAAGATAATGCTAGGAAGATGAAAGAACAGATAAAACAGATGAAGGAAAAGGAGAAGGGGAAAGAACAAGAGAAAAATTTAAAAGAAGAAAAGAAAAAAGTTAGAAGGTATGAGAGATGAAATAGTAACATGGGGTTATCTATAATTTTTAAAATGAATTTTATAAAAATTGCTGCAAGCAAAACATAAGTCTGATAAAATAAAAATATAAAAATAATGGAAAAAAATAAAGAAATATGATATTATTAAAAAAATATAATTTTTAGATAGAGGTAAGTATGAATGGAAAAGAACAATTAAGTCAATTAATTGAAAAATATAATAAAAACAAAGAACAATATTTACTTGACTCATATAATGAAACAGAAGTAAGAAGTGATTTCATTAATATTTTTTTTGAATTGTTAGGGTGGGATGTAAATAACAATGCGAATTTGCCATTATATTTGAGAGAAGTAAAGCAAGAAGCAAATGTTATAGTTGAAGATACGGGAAAAAGAAAGAATAAAAAGCCAGATTATTTATTTAAAATAGGAACTGAAAATAAATTTTATGTAGAAGCAAAAAAACCACATGTTGATATATTAAATAATAAAGAGGCAGTTTTTCAAACAAGAAGATACGGATGGAGCGGTAATTTAAAAATATCTATTCTAACTAATTTTAATGATATTTTAATATATGATACTTCAGTTAGACCACTTCAAGAAGATGATATTAATATTGCGTTAATTGCAAAATATAATTATAGTGAATACGAAGAAAAGTTTGAAGAAATATATAAAATGTTGTCTAAAGAATCTGTCTTAGATGGTTCTTTCGATGAAAAATTTAGTAATATAAATTTAGCATATATAAAGGAAAAATTTGATGATTACTTTTTAACTCAAATAAAAAAATGGAGAAATTTATTGGCAGAAGATATAGTTAAACAAAACGAAAAAGTGAGCCAAGAATATTTAAATATTTATATTCAAAAGATATTAAATAGAATGCTTTTTTTAAGAATATGTGAAGATAGAAATATAGAAGAATATGAAACAATAAAAAATATTCAGAACTACAATCAATTAGAGCAAATTTTTAAAAAAGCTGATCAAAAATATGATTCTGGGCTATTTGAGTTATTGGAAGAAAATATAAATATTTCAGACAATACTTTAATTGATATTTTTAAGGACTTATATTATCCTAACAGTTCATATGATTTTAGTGTTGTTGATTCTTTCTTGATAGGTCAAATATACGAAATATTCCTAGAAGAAGAAATAATTATAGAAAATGGGAAAGTTAGTATTAAACCAAAATTTGAGATAGAAGATTCTCAAGGAATTGTTACTACACCTAAGTACATTGCAGATAATATAATAAGAGAATCTTTTGAAGCAAAATTAAAAATAAAAGATATAGATCAACTACAAAATATAAGAATAGCTGATATTTGTTGTGGATCAGGAATATTTTTAATATCTGCGTATGAACTTTTAATACAATATTATATAGAGGCATTCGCTAAAGAAAATCTAGAAAATAATATTATTGAAGGAAATATAATCGTTTCTAGTAATAATGTATTAAAATTATCTTATGAAATGAAACGAAATATATTGAGAAAAAATATTTTTGGAGTTGATATCGACTATTTAGCAGTAGAAGTGTGCAAGTTTGGATTATTATTGAAGCTAATAGAAGATGAGAGTAGTGAAGAACTAGAACAATTTCAAATGTTTTCTCATGAAAAAATATTACCGAACATTGACGAAAACATAAAGATAGGGAATAGTTTAGTTGATTATTCGTTTTGTAACTTCAAACCAGAAATAAAAAGTGACATAAATTTGCTAAAGAAAGTAAAAATATTTGATTGGAATACAGAATTTTTTAATAAATTTAATGGAGAAAAATTTGACATAATAGTAGGAAATCCACCATATATAAGAGTTCAAAAACTAGCAAAATATATAGAAGAAGAGTATAGCTATTACAAAAGTGAATATGCAAACTATAAAACTATAAATGCAGTAGCACCAGACAAATATTATTTATTCATAGAAAAGGCATTAAATTTAATTAAAGATGATGGGATTATAGGATATATAACACCTCATAAATTTATGATAAATAAATCAGGAGAAAAATTAAGACATGTACTTTCAGAAGGAAAATATATAAAAAAAATAATACATTTTAGGGCTAACCAAGTATTCAACGGAAAATTAACTTATTGTTGTATTTTAATATTGGAAAAAAATTCTGTTGATTTCGAAATAAAATTCGTAGAAGAGTTAGTTAAGTATAAATATAATGAATATATAGAAGAAAAAATATATTCTAGTAATACATTAACAAATCAACCATGGATTTTTATACCTACAGAAGTTAGTTCAAAATTAGAAAAATTTAAATCAAGAACTAAAATATTAAGTGAGTTCGTGAATATTTTTGTAGGAATACAAACTAGTAACGATAAAATTTATATGATAGATCCAAAAGATGAAGATGAAGAGTATGTATATTTTCAAGATAAAAATGATATATCAAGAAAAATAGAAAAAAGCATACTAAAAAAAGGGATAAATGATGTAATAATAAGTAAGTATAATAAAATAGAATTTAATAGATACATTATTTTTCCATATAAATTTATTGATGGAAAGGCTGTTTTATATAGTTTAGAAGAACTAAAAGAAAATTTTGAATGTGCTTATAATTATCTTAATGAGTATAAAGATGAATTGAAAAAAAGGAGTATTCAAAATAAAAATGATAATAATTGGTTTCAGTTTGGAAGAAATCAAAGTTTAAATAAATTTAAAGGGAAAGAGCACTTGATTTGGCCAGTATTATCTAAGAATGGAAATTATGTATATGATAATGAGACAATAATGTTTTCAGGCGGAGGGAATGGTCCTTATTATGGATTAGAAATGAAAGAGAATATTGAAGAGTCAATATTTTATATACAAGCATTATTAAATCATAGATTATTAGAAGATCTGTTAGAGAGTAAATCTAGCATATTTAATGATAATTACTATTCACATGGAAAACAATTTATTGAAGATTTACCTATAAGAAAAATAGATTTTTCTAATCTAGAAGAGAAGAAATACCATGATGATATTGTAGAAAATGTAAAAAGATTGATGGAATTATTTAAAAAGTTAAAATTAGTGAAAAATAATGAAGAAAAAATATTATTGGAACGAGTAATAAAAATTGAAATAGATAATTTAAATAATATAATAGATATGTTATATCAGATATGAGGTGAAGAATGAAAGAAAAAGATGAGTATAATAAATTAAGAGGAGGTTATTATACTCCAAGTGAAATAACAGAATTTATATGTAAATGGGCTATAGATAAGGATGATGTAGATGTACTTGAACCAAGCTGTGGAGATGGTGCATTTATAAAATCATTATGTAAGAGAATTCCTAAAAAAAACAGTAGGAAGAAAATATTAGGAATTGAAATAGACAAAGAAGAGGCTAAAAAAGCCAGTAAATATAATGCTACAGTAATAAATGATGATTTTTTTTCTTACTATGAAAAAGAAATTTTAGACAAAAAAAAATTTGATTGTATAGTTGGAAATCCTCCGTTTATAAGATATCAAAACTTTAATAAAGATTATAGAGAAAAAGCTCTAAGAATGTTAGAAGGTTATAATGTTAAATTAAACAAATTGACTAATATATGGTTACCATTTTTAATTTTATCATCATATTCTTTAAAAGATGCAGGAAAATTAGGAATGGTTATACCATCAGAATTATTGCAAGTAGATTATGCAGCTGAGGGAAGAAAATTTTTGTCTCAATTTTTTGAAAGAATTACTATTATAAACTTTAAAAAATTATTATTTGAAAATGCTCAACAAGAAGTAGTGATTTTACTTGCTGAAAAAAAAGCAGATAAAAAAGGAATTAGAATGATAGAACTAGATAATTTAGATAGTTTGAAAAAGCTTGATAGTGAAGATATTAATAATATAGAGTTAAAAACTTTAAATTTAACTAATGAAAAATGGACAAAATATTATTTGAATAACAAAGAATTAAAGCTACTTGATAAAATAGATAATATAAAAGAGATTCCTAGGTCAACAGATTTATTTGAAATTAATGTCGGATTAGTTACAGGAGAAAATCAATTTTTTATATTAAATAAGGAGGAAGTCGATAAAAGAAAACTAAACAATAGTGTAGATAAGATAGTAGGAAGATCTGAACAGCTATCAGGAGTGATACTAGATGGGAAAAAATTTAAAAAATTAGTAGAAAAAGGAAAAAAAGTTTTTCTTTTCTCACCTAAGAATAATGAGTTAGATACATATTCAAAAAAATATATACATTATGGGGAAGAAATAAAAGCTAATGCGGGGTATAAATGTCGAATTAGAAAACAATGGTATGTAGTTCCTAAGACTTGGGCTGCAGATGCTTTTATACTTAGACAAGTACATAGATATCCTAAAATGATATATAATCCTAATCATGTATTTAACACAGATACTATTCATAAGGTTAGATTTAAAGAAAATGTGTGTGCTGAAGATGTTATATCAGCATTTATAAATTCATATACTTTTGTACTATGTGAGTTAAATGGTAGGAGTTATGGGGGAGGAGTTTTAACGTTTGAACCTAGTGAAATAAGAAATTTAAAAATTCCTGTTAAAAATAGTAAAAGATTAGATTTGAGAAAAATTGATAAAAACATTATGAATAATGCAATAGAAAGTATTCTAGAAGAAAATGACAAAATACTATTAGAAGAAGGAATAGGCTTAAATAAGGAAGAAATAAAAATGCTTAGAGAAATATGGAAAAAACTAAGTGAAAGAAGAATTAATAGAAAATTAAAATAAATAAGTAAGATACTAAAGAGAAATAATTTTATTTTTCTTTTTGCATATTTTTATATAAAAGTACAAAATCCGACAAACTTTGTAAATATAATGATCTATAATATTATATATGGAGGGAAAAATGCCACAAAATAGAGAAGCAATAGATACAATTAAAGGTTATTATTACCAATTTGACTATTTCATACTGAAGCTACTAGAAGAGAATAATAAAGATGCATATATATACTTAGAAGGAATTGAAGATATAGATATCGAAAATATAGATTCTAGAATAGCTGTTCAATGTAAATACTATGATAAAACAGAATATCGACATTCAGTTATAAAAAATCCTATTATTGAAATGTTTAAGCACTATTCTAAAGATAAGAAGAATAATATTCAATACTATATTTATGGACATTATAAGTGTGGACAAGAAAAATTACCTAAAGATTTTGATATAGAATTTTTAAAAAAGAATTTTTTAACTTATACAAAAGATAAAATGAAACACGAAATTTTTGAAGAACTGAATATAAATGACGAAGAAATACTCCAGTTTAAAAATAAATTAAAAATCAATATTTCAGCAGATAGTTATGAAGAACAGGAAAAAAACATAAATAACTTAATTAAAAAAATATTTAATTGTGATGAAGAACTTTCTCAATACTATTATAATAATGCATTGGCTATCGTTAAAGTATTAGCTACAAACTCAGAAATACAAAAAAGAAAAATTACACCTAAACAGTTTGTAACAATGATAAAAAATAAAAAAGAAAAGGTTTTTAATAGTATATATATACAAAAAAAAGGTATAGAGAATTATTGCAGATTTATTAGAAAAACATATTTTTCTAAACTTAATATATCACCTTATGAGAGATTTTTTTTGATAGAGTGTGATAATTTTATAAGTGATGAAGAATTAAAAAAATTAATTTATTTAATAAGTAAAAAGTGGTGTAATATTTCAAAAAGAAATAGTAAACCGTATTGTCCATATATATTATTATATGGTATAACAGAAGATAGGTTGAAGAATATAAAAACTAATATACAAATTGAAAAACACCGATTTATTGACGGATATGATTTTAAGAATGCTGATTTTTGTACTGATTCATTAATAAGACAAGCTGACAAAGAGAACAAAATAGAATTTAAAATTGTTAATTCTGTTGATGAATTAGATAAATGTATAAAAAAAATAGATAAAACAAAAGAAATTTATGAGTTTTATTTAGAAAAAATATTTTATGAAAAGAAAAAAGATAAATGTACAAATATTAAAATAACAAGTACATTAGATATAGAGAATATGATATAGATAGGAGAATTTAGAATGGAAGAAGATATTAATGCAGAAGTTGTTGGAGTATTTCCAGATAAAATAAAAATATCGGTAGATGATTTAGAAAATTTTTCATTAGCAAATGAAAGTTTGAAGGTTGGTTCGTATTTAAGAGTATTAGATAATGAAAATGCAGTATTAATAGCAATAATAGAGAACTTTTCAATTGAAGTAAAAGATGATGCAAAAAAGAAGTACATTATAGAGGCAACACCATTGGGAGTGCTGATTGATGGAAGATTTCAAAGAGGAGGAGATACTATTGCAATACCACCTAAAAAAGTGGAACCTGCTAAAAAAGAGGATATTGAAAAAATTTTTATGGATTCGATAGAAGAAGATAAGAAGTTCGTTTTTGCAAAATTGTCTGCTGACAAGGATATAAAAGTTCCAGTAGATGGTAACAAATTTTTTAATAAGCATATTGCAATAGTAGGATCCACAGGTTCTGGAAAATCTCATACTGTTGCAAAAATAGTTCAAGAAGCTATAAATAGTAAGGAGAGTTCATATGAAGGATTAAATAATTCTCATATAGTAATATTTGATATTCATTCAGAATATAAATCTGCATTCCCAAATGCCAAGTGTATAGATATAGAAAATCTTATTTTACCATATTGGCTACTTAATAGTGATGAATTACAAGAATTATTTATAGATACAGAAGCAAATGACCATAATCAAAGAAATGTATTTAAAGAATCAGTTGTTTCAAATAGAAAAAAATATTTTGAAGGAAATGCACAAGAAAAAGATAAAATTCATTTTGATTCACCATTGTTCTTTGAAATAAATGATATATTAAAAGATGCAAAGCATAAAAATGAAGAAATGGTTCAAGGAGCAAGAGATATGAAAGCAGGACCATTAAATGGAAAATTGTCAAATTTTGTGAGTAGATTAGAAAACAAAATTAATGATAAAAGATTAGATTTTCTATTAGGAGATAAATCTAAGAAAATAAGTTTTGAAGATACATTAAAGCAATTAATAAGCTATGATAACAATCAATCAAATGTAACAATTATAGATTTAAGTGGAATCCCATTTGAAGTATTAAGCATAACAGTATCTTTGATATCAAGAATTTTATTTGAGTATGGTTATTATTATAAAAGACATAGATGCAAAGTAAATCCTGATGAAAAGATAAATAATGATGTTCCAATTTTATTAGTATATGAAGAAGCTCATAAATATGTTCCTAATAGTGATCTTACAAAATATAGATCCTCTAGACAATCTATTGAAAGAATAGCGAAGGAGGGTAGAAAATATGGAGTATCTATGTTATTAGCGAGTCAAAGACCATCAGAAATATCTGAAACCATATTTTCACAATGTAATAATTTTATAGCTATGAGGCTGACCAATCCGACGGATCAAAATTATGTAAAGAAATTATTGCCAGATACATATGGAGGATTAATAAATAAAATGCCAACGCTGAAAGCAGGAGAAAGTTTGTTGATAGGTGATTCTATTATAATTCCATCAATAGTACAAATCGATGAATGCGAAAATAAACCTTCTTCAAATGATATTCCATATTTTGAATTATGGAAAGAAGAATGGAAAAATTTAGACATTGATTCAATAAAAAATGAATGGTATAAATAATAAATAAGGGAAAGGTTTATGGAAGAAAGAATAGACAATGTAATTAATCAGATTAATGGAACATTTATAAGTGAATTAAAAAAATACAGAAAAAAATTTAACAGGAACGGTGAAATCGAATTATTTGATGATTTTATAGAAACATATTTAAGAGCATATAAGATGTTAGTAAATAATAAATTAGTAGATGGTCTAATAGTAGCTAGAAGTTCTTTTGAGATATTGATGATATTAATAGGAATACATATAAATAAAAAATGCCGAGAAGAATACTTTAGAGCGAATAGATACGAAAGATATTATCAGAGAAGAAAAGAAAATTCAAAAGCTGAAGACTATATGTCACAAGGATATTTAAGAAAGATAGTGAAGAATAGATGTAAAAATGTTGAAAATGAATTGAATGAAATTTATGAATTTTTATCCTTATATGCTCATCCTACAATATATAGAAATATTTTAAGAAATATTGAAAAACAAAAAATTAATATTTCAAAAATTTATTTTAATGCAATAATTGCAATACCAATAATTGCATTAATTATATTTTATGATTTAAGTATAATTAATGAAAATGTTATGTTAGATATGTTAAATTTGAAACAGTGGATAGAGGCTATTGTGAATAAGTATGAGGTAACCCAAAATAATAAAACAAAGCTAGATATAATTGAACCATTTATGTATAAAGATATTAATAAAGAATTTTATAACAAAAATGAGAAAGAGATGAAAAGAGAAGTATTTAAATTTCAAAATGAATTTAATAAAAGTAAAAATAAGATGGAAATTTTATATAAAAAAACGGCTGATAAGCTTGAATACAATAATATATATAATGTATGTTTAGAAATCTTAAAAAAAATAAAATAAAAGGCGAGAATTAACCCGCCTTTTAATGTCTAAACTATTTTTATAAATTTGAAAAAAGTATCTTAAAATCTGTGCTACAATTTGATTATTTTGTAGCACAATTGAAATTAACTATTCATCAAAACACCCCATAACTAATTGGGCGCCATCTACAAACCCATTTCTATAATATTTCTCATTCCAATAGCCAAGATAATCCAAGAAATTATCATCAAGAATATTAAGTTGTTTTCTAATAAAATCTCTATTCTGTTTAGGAATAGAATTCAAAATTTTATCAGAAACCTCATCAAAATAAACCCAATGTTCCTTATCTTCATCACAAGTTAAAGAAGAAATGTCGTCTTCTCTATATAATAACCACTCTTTCAAAATATCATCATTTACTTCTCTAAAATTAACCATATCCAAAACCTCCTATACATATATAATCTCATTCAAAACAATTTCTTCAGCCCTATTTTTAAACTTATTCATAGCCTGAACCCACTCCATTTGATGATGATCCTTCAACAACTCATTAACATTTTCATCTTCTGCAAAGTTCTTTATAAGTAAATTAACTTTATTACTAGCATCTCTATCTATATCTAGCAAATGCTGTTTCAAAGTACCACTAATAAGTAATTCAGTATAAAAAGGTATATCAAAACTTTTTAAATAATTTAATCTTAATCTTCCATATTTCCCAATATGTCCATTAGGCTGTTTAGGCAAACACAAATTAGGTATTAAATAATCTCCTTCTCTATGATAAGTAATCTTATTATTCATATCAAAACCTCCAAAATAAAATTTAGGTTTCCCATTCTAAATTTGTGATAAAAAACACAAACTAAATTCACAATAAAAACTAACAAAACATATCTAAAATCTATCAAAAACAATTGGGGAAAAGTTGGGGAAAAAATTCTCAAAAAAGTACAAAAAATCACACAAATGTTTTAAAATTCATTTCCCCAATTTTCATTGATAAATCAGCTAAAACCCTTGGTTTCACTAAAGTTCATAAACCTGTCGGCTAGCTCTCATAACCCGAAGGTCGTAAGTTCGAGTCTTACCCCCGCAACCAATTTTGAGGCTTTTAGCCTCTTTTTTTTATTTTAAAATATTTTATATTATTTTATAAAATGCCCTAATATCAAGCATTTTATCTAAAAATAATTTTACTTAATTTATTTTATTTTTTATTATTTTTTATGATTTGTTACCAAAGGTGCTACCAAAAAATATTTTTTATAGCTAATGGTAGCACCTACATGCTACCATTAGTGTTTTCAAGTGTTACAGCAATTATTTCTATAAAAAAATTATCTTTCATAAGAATCTTTATCTTCTTTATTCATATTTTCAATAAGATTTAATGGCTCATCTAAGCTTAATATATTTGCATTTGAATTATCAATTAAATTTTGTTCCATATAATATTCATTTACTTTTTCAAGTTCATTTCTTTTATATTTATCAAATACAGAAGTATAAGCATTTAATGTAACTGATACATCAGTATGTCCCATTAATTTTTGTAATACTACTGGACTCATTCCTGCTTCTATTGCTCTTGTTGCGTATGTATGTCTTAGACTATGTGTAGAAAAGTGTGGAATATCTAATTCATTTAATATTTTATTTAAAGACCAATTTAAAGTACTTATTCTTGCATAATGCACAATAGGTGGTTTAAATAATAAATGTTCATCATTGTTTGGCATATCCTTTGAAATTTTCAACTGCTCTATAATAAAAGGTTCTAATACTTTTGGAATTGGTAATATTCTATTTCCAGCCTTAGTTTTAGGTGAATCGCTCATAACAATTGTTCCATCTGCTAGTTTTGTTAATGTTTTATTTACATTAATTAAATGATGAGCTAAATCAATATCTCCACTATTTAAAGCTAATACTTCTCCTATACGAAATCCCATAAGTAATTGCATTAAGAAAGCATTTCTATAAGGAATATCTTTTACACTATGTTCTAATAAATAATTAATAAATTTTGATTCCTCATCAACGGTCATAGCCCTTACATCTTTATCTTTTTTTACACTCTTAGGTCTTATTACTTCTATCATAGGATTTTTACTAATATAACCTTTATTAAAAGCATATTTAAAAGCTTGTCCGAATTGCTCACTAAACTTTTTGATTGAAGAATTACTATATGTTTTAGACATTTCATTTAGAAAAGCTTGTATTTCTTCCGATTTAATATCTTCAATATTTCTAAAACAAAATGGTGCTTTTTTTATTACATTAAGACTTCTTTTAACTCTATCATATTGTGCCTGAGATATTAAATTAGCATTTTTCTTATTATCTAAATTTGTAAGCATTAAATCAAATAAAGGAATACCATTGTTTTTAATGTAAATTGGATTTTCTCTACGATAATTTAATTGTTTTAAAAATTCTTCAGCATCTTCTTTTGATTCAAATGTTTTTGTTTTTTTTACATTTCTATCTTTCATTACATCATATTCCCAATATCGAGCCATCCATTTTTTACGATCATTTCTAAAATATATTGAACCACTTCCGGAGTTTATATTATTAGCCACACTTTATATCCTCCTTTCCATTTTCCAAAGCAAATATGATAACCAACAAATTTGTTTTGGTTTAGTAAAAGTTATTGCTGGAAAATCTTTTCTTCTAAATAAATCATTTGCATTATTTTGGTTCATTCCTAAATCAGTTGCAACATCTTTTACTTTCATATTGGCAAATGGATTGATATTGTATTTTTCAATCAATAAAACAATTAATTTATTTTTATCAATTTCATTGCTATTTTTGTTGATGGAATCATTTAACAAATCAATATTCCTAATTAATTGCTCTTTTGAATTTTCTAAATTATCTTCTATGCTTATCATCTCCTTTATCAAATTTATAGGTTGTACCTGTTTTTTCTAAAATCTCATAAGGTATTTCTTGTTCTTTTATTGTATCTATCTTTGTATCTTGCATTTCTTTAATTCTCTTTTCCACGATAATTTTATCTTCTTGTTTTAATCTATCTAAATGTTTTTCTTCCCAATTTTTTGCATAAATTTCTATTTCTTCTTCTTTTAGTTGTTCTTCTTTAGGTTGTCGTTTATTAATTTGTTTCAATGCTTCAAAGATAGAATATTCTCTTTTGTTGTCTGCATAATGTTTATATAATCGGTCTTTAATATCCCAACCTTTAATAATATAAGTTCCGTTATCATAGTTGTCCGTATCCATTCTTTCATATCTACCAACACCTAGTGAAAGTGTTCCACCTAGAGTATTTCCTATAACTTGACATAGTCTTGCCCAACCATATTCATCATCACTATCAGGACTTCTATATTGTTTTAAATCACAATATGCTAATACAGATTCTACAAATTCACGATAACCATTCCAATGTAGATAAATTCCTAAATTTTTAGCATTGTTACTAATTACAGCTCTATCTCCCATAGTTACACCTCTCTTTCTTTTTCTCTGATGAAATATATTCTTTTTCCATTTCTTCAAAATCTTCTTTAGAATATTCTTTGAATAAACTTTTTTCCATATCTTCAAAAAATTGATTTAATTCACTTAATTCTTGTTGTATATTTTTATTTATTTTTTTCATATACTTAAATCATCTCCTTTTTTATTATCTAATTTTTGTTTAGTTAGATTAACATTTAATGATTTAAAAATATTTTGGTCTATAAATTCTTTATCTGCACCTTCAATTATTTCTGGTTTGTTTTTGGTAATCATATAGGCAATACAATCCGTAACATATCCTAAATTAATAAGTTCTTTAGCTCTTTCAAAAAAAGGTTTATCTGTTGTAGCTAAAAAAGCTCTTATGCAACCAGTATTTATACATCTATTTTTAATATATCCTCCAATTTGTCTATAACTCATATTAATAAATGTATTAGGTAATTCTTGGAATAACCTTATATTATTTGTTGCTGATGTTAATACTAGACAAGAATAATTATTGGAATGTTTTACATCATACATTAGTCTTGCTAGTTCATTTCTTGAATTAATAGTTTTATGTAATAGTGGACTATCTGTAATTAATTCTTGTGAACTTAAAGTTGGTAAATAATCAATTAAAATATTATTATCTGCTTTTAATTTTCCTGTTCTAGTATCTTTTTCAATCCATGCATATGTTCCATGGTCTACTATTATATGTCCTTTAAATCCTTTAACATTTTTGGATAATCTTTCTGTAAGTATCATATCTTCTATACTTGCTTTTGCATTTCCAGATGGATGATTATGTTGTAAATAGTATCCATTAGCTCCAAGTCGATACATTCTTCTATTAATATCTTCAAATCCGCTAGTATCTTTTAAATATGGTCTTTTAGTTTTTATTCTAAATACATTACAAGAATTAGGAAGTTTAGATGTAATAGATTCATAGTTTATAATTTTATTATTTCGCATGTATATAATTCTAAATGTTTCAAACTTAGGATTTCTAAATACTTGACAAGTTTTTAATAAATCATTACGAGATTCGATTTTTATATCTCTCAAATCCACATATTTTTTCATAATATTATCTTCATTAATGGCATTATAAATTGTCTTTATCTCCGCCATTTTTAGCCTCCTCACATAATTTTTGATATATGTATTCAATTATTGCATTATCTATATATTCTATTTTTTCAATATTGGTAGCAATTTTTAAATCCTCATTAGAAAGTTTTAAATAATATTTAAGTACCAAAAATTGATATGAAACAAATATATATTTTTTTAGGTATTTTAAAATCATCATTAGTTCTTTTCGATAAAATTCCATTTCTTGAATTTTATAATCGGTTGAAGTTAAAAATGTTTTTTCATCTATTTTGGAATCTTCTAAAAAATTGTACTTTTCAAAATCCTCAAGATTTAATTCATTGCTTTCTGGTCTGATTTTTCCACTCTCTATCTTTTTCTTACGATATTTTATTAATTTATCTAGGTCTTTATAGTTTCTTAAATAAGCTCTAATTTTTTCTTTTATAACTGTTATTGTTTGTTTTTTATACTCTGCAAACCATGGAATCTTTTTAGAAACACTAGTATAGTTCTTATTATCTGTATAAGCCTTTTCATTTAAGTCAGCTCTTTTGTTTATATTTAATTGATTTTTAACTAAATCCGAAATATTGCCTTTTATCATTTCAGTAACAATTTCGTTTTTATTAATATCTTTTTCATTGGTGTTAAGTTCATTATCTAAAAGAATTTCATTTTCTGATATTTTTTTGTAGTTAAAATTAAGGTCATCTTTTTTATTATCCAATTTTTTATCCTTTCTCTGACATTGCAATATCAATTTTTTTTGCTAGCTTGATTATATGGTAGCATGGGGGAGAGGCATAGAAATTCATTTATCTAATATTTTCTAATTTTTTAATATACTTTCTAATTCAAACTAAAAATTACTAAAAAATTACTTTTTACAAATTCAGAAAAACATTGAAATGAACGCAAAAAAAGAATGCGAAAAATAAATTTCACATTCAATAAATTCGATTATAAAATAGTTTATTGATATTATTTTAATTATTAAATATTTCTAAATATAAAGCATTTTCCTCTTTTAATGTATGATTTTCTTTTTCAGTTATTTTTAAGTTTTCAAACATTTCATCAGTAAATTCTATGTCTTTTTTAGAAAAATAACATTTTCTAATTGAAGGTCTGTATTGTCTATCTGTTCCTAAATATGAGCCCATCATTAAATCATCTACACCATTACATACATTAATTATAATTTCTGCTACTTCTAATCTAGCATTGTTAGGCTTATAATTTTCGAGTATTATAAAACAAGCATTGTTGTCAGATAACATATAGCCAGATGTATATATTTTATTATCTATTAAATCAATCATATTTACTTGTATGTAATGAGGAAATTCTCTTATTTCTAATTTGTATTTGCCTTTACCAAATTTTCCAGTTCTATAATTATAAGCATTGAAATACATATATAAACAATCAGTTTTAAATGGATTTTTTATATCATCTTTATTTTTCACTTTATAATCCATTTCAAACAATTCAGTAGAATAAACACCTAAAATTTCACATAATTCTTTTATAATTTGAGCATTTGGTATCATTTCTCCACTTTCAAATCTACCTATTGTTGTTCTACTAATATTTAATTTATTCGCAAGATTATCTTGACTTAATCCTTTACTTTTTCTTAATTCCCTTAATTTGTTTCCAAATTCTTTACTATTAAAATCGGACATTTTTTCCTCCAATATAAATTTTAATATTTAGAATATACTATTATTATAACATTTATTTCCAATCTTTTCAATATTTCAAAAGCTGTATTGCTTGATATATCAGTATTTTATTTGATTTATGCTTATAAAAGTAGTATAATATATATATACCTATTTGTAGGTTTACATGGTCTTATCTTTTTATATAAGAATCTAAACCCAAGCTAAATGCTTGATGTTATTCAATATTTTTAGTATCGACTCCAAGCATTGTAGCTGTTTGGAGTTTTATATAGAATCCTCCACTTAAGCTGGATTCCTAAAAATATTGATACATTACAAATAGAGACTAAAAGAAAGGAAACCAGCGATTATGAGAAATTACGATTACGGTGGACGGAAGCCCAGGTTGCTAGATAAGGCAACTGGGGGAACTTAATTGTTCCCCACCTATTTAAAAATTTTTCTTTTTGTAGTATAATATATTTGATAATTATTTTAAACTTGCTACAAAAGTTTAAATAATTATATAGTTTTAAGAGAAATCTTAAAGCAGAAAAGCATGGTCATTCGCTGGATTCCCCATGCTTTTCTTTTTATTTAATATATTGTAATTATGTGCAGAATTTGCACATTTTTTACTTTTTAGATAATTTTATAATAAAAACCTTATAAAATTTAATCATTTTTATTTTTCAACCTTTATAAATGTTCAATTTCTGCACATTTTTGCACATACTTTGCACATTTTATATTTTTGAACTGTTTACATAAATTAGGTATAATTAAATTAGTTTTAAAGGAAAGGTTGGAAAGAGTAATGGAGACTAGAGAGCATAAAATTACTCCAAGTGAAGTTTTACAAATTACAAACATACTTCGTTCTTTAGGATTAAATACTTCATATATTGGAACAAAATTAATTAACAAATCCATTCAATATACTATAAAAAATGATATTGAGTTCATTACTCTTGAAAAGATTTATTCATATTTACATTGTGAATATGGTTTTAATATTCATTCTATAAGAAACAATATTAATTATGCTTTAACCAATAGGAATAAGAATCTATCTATAAAAAATTTTGAAAAAGTTTTTGGTTATGAGTATTATGAAAAAAATTTTGAACCTAAACTTTTTATCGAAGAAGTTAGTAATTTAATGAAAAAATCTTATTTACAAAGAAAAAAATACAGTTATATATAAAACAATGACTGCATTTTTTATTATAATTATTATAAACTTAATTATACCTGTAATTTCTCACTCTTTTTGCCTTCCATATATATTTAACTTTCTAAATTTCTTAAATTTATTGTATCAACTGCATCTAATACATCTTTTAATGAATCTAAGTGAATCCCTCCGCCAATTCTATTAGATTGATATTCCTTTGGTATTTCTTTTACTAATTTTTCTTCAATTCTATCAATTTTATTTTTGTCTGTCTCATAAATTACAAATATTCTAGTGGTATCTAATGCACCATAAGAATCATATGCAATAACAGACTCATTTACTCTTCCAAATAATACCTTATCAAATTTTGGTTTTACTTTCCAATGACTTAAAATTCTATCTTTTAAATCTCTTGTGGTTTGCCCAATATATAATTGTTTAAAGTTATCTAGTACCGTCATATAAATTCCTGTCTGCTTTCGACATTCATTTAAATTGTTTATCTCTATCATGTTATACTTCTTTACAACTTTATCAATAACCTTACTAAATTTTTTTTTATCCAACATACTAATATACTTCATATTTAAATCATAATTTTGTAAACACATTTCTTGATACCTTTTGCAATATTCATCTGATAATACTAGTTTATTTCCTTCTTTTTCAAATTTAAGTCCTGGAGGGCATATTCGAGTATAAAATTCATTAAATTCTAATTTTTCTTTTTGTTTTTTCCATTCATCCCATCTTTTTAATATTTCATTATGTGCTCCTACTTTTGTATAACTTTCTTTATCAATCTTAGCAAAATTTTCTCTTGTTAAATGTAATCTTACTTTTGTTTTATCCAACCATATTCCAAAATATAGTATATGTATATCATCATATAAATAATTAAAATCCTTCTTACTAATCAAATTACTCACCTACAACTTATTAATTTCTATTAAGATTATACAATGAAGGACTGATATTTTCAACTTATTATCAGCCTTATTTATTGTAATTTTTTTATGATTTACTTATTATTTTTTTCTGCCAACTTTTTTCATTACATTTTGGACATTTCATATATCTTGTTCTATTTATGTGCATAGCCCATAATACACTTGAATATGTTGGGACATATTTGTAATGACATTTTTGACATTCGTAATACCCTGCTGTTTGCTCTATTCGTAATAATAAAAGACATACGATAAATATGAAAATTGTTGATGGTATTATAATTAAAAGCCTAACCCAATATTGCATTTCTATAAAAGAAGCAGTCATTACTAATATTAAAAAAATTATTATACTTGCAACTCCCATTGCAATTTCCATTGTTAATATTTTTTTGTCTGATTCCTCTTTTTGTCTAACTATATCAATTAAATTTTGCTCTAATTTTTCATTATAATTATTCACTTCTAATACCTCCCCACTTAATAATTCATTTACGCTTATTTGAAGTTCACTACATAAGTCTAGCATAATTGATGAATCGGGCATTCCTTTTCCATTTTCCCATTTTGATATAGCTCTATCTGTAATGTTTAATTTCTCAGCAAGTTGCATTTGAGTTAAGTTGTTTTTCTTTCTACATTCTGCTATAAACTTTCCAATTTTAATCTGATCCATATCTTTTACCTCCTTCAATTTAAGTGTAAATTATTATTCAAAAAAAGTACACATACTAATCGTTGAGTGGGGTATTTTCTATACCAACAATTAGTTGAGAAATTATAATTTGCCCTAAAAATTACTATCTTTTGCAATGATTATATAATGAAAGACAGATAATTTCAATCTTGTTATCTGTCCTATCAATTGTAATTTATTAAAAAAGATAATTTTAAGTCCTAAATTTATGTTAAAGGAATAAAAATATTATATAAATTATGTATGTTTGAAATAATACTCTCCTATATTGTATATGAATATAATTAGAATTTTTTATTTGATTTTACAATTCTATAAAGCATTAATTGAAGATTTTATTTTTCTAGTTGATTCAGATGTGATATCTTCATATTTATTGTCTATTTCTTTCAATAATTTATATTTAACTTCATATTTTTTAACACAAAATTTATCTAAATATTGTCTTACTTTTTCTAACATTTTATTATATGATTCTATAAAATCTTTTTGGTTATTTAAACCTTTAGCATTAATCGTAATTTTTTCATTTTTACACTCAAATCCTTTAGATATTTCTTTTATTGCTTTATCATTAAATTTAAATAACACTATTGTTTCTTTTCTGTCTATTAATTTTAATTTATTAACTAAATCATACTCAATATCATGGATTATTCCTATATATTCACTAATTTTATTTTGCAATTCTATTATCTTTTCATTTTTATTTTCATATTCCTTATAACAGTACTTGAAAATTACCAATTTTGAATATATTTCTAACAAATTTTTTATTAAATTTTCTTTTAATTCATCGTATTTATATTTATAGGTTACAAATGTCATTATTGCAGATACTATAGAAGATGTTAGTATTCCCAATACTATATTTGATAAAGCTTGTATTACTGAATTATCCATATCTATAAGTCCTATTAAAAATTCAAGACCTGACATAATAACTATTATTATAATTAATATTTTTAGAATTTTTCTATTTTCAATCATATAATTTCACCTTCTTTATTTTTTACAACTAATAGATTTAATTTTTAAAGTAGAAAGCATATCTAGTGTTATTTCTTATTAAATGTTCTTCATAAATTCCATTACTAGCATTTTTAATAACTCTCCTCCAAAAATCTTGAGCTCGTTTGTTTTTTAATAAAGTTCTTATTTCCCATTTCCCTTTATATTTATTAAACATTTCATTTGCCATAAATGTGCCAACACCGTATTGTCTATATTTATTTAAGACAAAAAATTCAGCTATTTCATTAATTCCTTCTTCATTAAATCTTTCTAATACAAAACCTGCTATTTTGCCATCACATTTTAAAATATATGGATGTCTTTCTTCTTCTTTCCAATATAAATCTATATATTTATTTATTTTAAATAAACCGTTTTCAAGCAATTCAAAGTTTGTGGTATTGTCTTCAAAAAAGCTTAATTCATAAGTATATAATTGCATTAAATTATATATTACATTTTTATCTTTTTCTTTAGCTTCTAACAATTCAAGTTTCATAGTTTCCTCCTAAAAAATCTTACTTATTTAGAAAATTAGTAAATTGTAATTCTTCTTCATCTTTTATGACAAACTTTACATTTTCCAAAGCCTTTAGTTCTTAATGCAATAGAATTCTTCCATTCATTTCCACAACTAGGACATTTCCACCACACTATTCTTTTGTTTCCACAAGTCATATTTTCTGGTAGTAAATCACCATTTTTTTCATAATTCCATTCTTTTGCTAGCTCTGGATAATTGGTTAATAAAGATCCATTTTTCTTTATCAAATTTTTAATTCTAGTATTTGCGCCTACAAAAGAAGCACATTTTGGACAATATGAACTATTTATTCTGCTAGCTATAGAAGCTTTCCATTTATAGCCACATTTTTTGCATATCCAATTAAACTTATTTTTTCTTTGAGACAAATTAAGTTTTTCTAAACTAATGTCATTTTTTTCATAGTCATATTCTTCAGCTAGTTTTGGATATAATGTTCTAAAATCATTTACCCCTTGTTTTAATCTAAAATATGAACACTCTAAACATTTAGTTGTTCTTTTTTTATATGCATCTTTTACTTTAATTTGATAAGATTTTCCACATTCTGTGCATCTTAACCATATTATTTTTTCACTACCTATTGAGAACATATCTGGTGTTAGATTTCCATTTTTTTCTTCATCCCACAGATTTTTTATTTCTGGCATCAATTCTTGAATAGAATTCTTTTTTCTTGAAAGCTGCATTAATTCTAAAATTTTTTCATTATCTTTCTCAATATTTATATCTGTATACTTACAATTAATATATTTAAAAATCCATTCTATACATTTACTTAAATATTCATAATTATCTTTACTTGGAATTACTTCATATACTATAGAGTTTGAATTTAATATTGGCAATCCTTTTTCTCTTATTCTTATAAGTTTTATTCCCAATTTTTCACATATATTATCTTTATCTAAATCTTTTTTAATATTTTTGTGCCATAATCTTCCATCATATTCTATTCCCACATTTATTTTAGGAATATATATATCTAATTCCTTATTTTCTAATTCAGAAATTTTATAATTTTCTATAGAATCCGGATAATATTGACTTATATAATAAAATATAGCTTTTTCTGGAAAACTTACTTTATATTCTTTTTTACAAATTGGACAATTTCTTCCTTTAACACGATTAACTATTGAGGCTTCCCATTCATGTCCGAATTTACATTTCCACCATACTTTTTTATTTGATTTAGCTAAATATGTTGATGGTAAATTTTCATTTTTTTTGTAATTCCATTCTTTAAGTAGATTAGGATAGAGTGTTTCTAAATCATTTTTTCCCTTTATAGGTTTAGCATTAATATCTCCTGTTTTCTTTCTAGAGCATAATGGACACCCTAATCCACTTAAACCCTTAGACCTTATTTCAGCTCTATATTCATTACCACATTTTGAGCATTTCCACCATACTTTATATCCGGATTTTTTTAAAAACTGCGAAGGTAGTAATTCTTTATTTTTTTCATAGTTCCATTCTTTAAGTAATTCCGGATAATTAGATGCAAAATCATTAACTCCCTCAATAGGAGTTGAATGATATTTAGATAATTTTTTTCTACCGCATTTTGGACATCCAGTAGCTTTACCATCTCTTCTTGTTCTACATTTTACTTCTGCTTGCCATTCATATCCACATTCTTTACATTTCCAGTAAACCTTTCTATGGCTCCCTAAGGTTATATTATTTGGAATGATATTAAACTTATTATTTAGCTCATAATTCCATTCTAGCATTAGCTCTTTATTATTTATTAAATATTTTTTATCGCTCACTTTTCTGTCATTTCTCCTATAATTTACAATTTATTTCGGTAATTATAACACAAAAATCAAATAATTTCCAATTTCCCCTATTACATACTTTCAAATTATACAGTTTCCTTTATCAAATTTATCAAACATATTATTTATTTTAAATAATTTTTTTAATCCACTTTTTAAAGTTATTCCATTTTCTAAAGAAATTCTATTATTTGCAATAGCTAAATTTATCATTAAACAAACATGATTATAAGTTTCACATTCTAATATATCACTTACAATATAATCAGCTATTTCAAAATTAAAATAATTCTCTAATTTTTCTTTAAGTTCTTCAAATTCTTTATTCCATATTTCTATTTCTTTTATTCTTTCTACGACATTTTGTCTATCAGTAATTGTATAATTTTCAAAAAATTTTTTCATACTAATTATAACTCCTTTTTACCTTATAATAGCATATTCTCTCAATTAATTGAACTATATTTTTAAATTTTCTCTCAATTTATTGAGTGGTTTTAAATTGTTAGTTTGCTACAATAAAAAAACAGGGAAGAAAGTGGTGGTTAATATGGATTTCTCTGATTTAATTGCTATAAGAATAAAAGAATTAATGCAAGAACAAAATATTTCTATATATAAATTAGAAAATCTTTCTGGTGTTTATAGTTCTACAATAACAATGTTTTTAACAAGGAAGACAAAAACAATAAGACTAGAAAATTTATTATATATATGTGAAGGATTGGGAACAAATTTATCAGATTTTTTTGCAGATGAAAGATTTAAAGAAGCTGAAGCTAAAGAATGGACAAAAAAGAAAAGTAATTGAGAATTAATTATAAAATATTAATTTACAATTACTTTTTTATGTGATTATTTATCTAAATTTTTTATTGTGTTATTTTTGTCATTTATTATTTCAATTCCCAATTTATCTTTTAATATTTTTTCTATTTTTTCATTTTTATTAAGAAGTTCTTTAATTATGTCATAACAGGCATTTAATTCAATATTATTTATTTTTAATTTATCTTCTAATTCCTGATTTTCTTTTATGATTTGATTATTTTGTATTTGTAAATCTGAATAATATTTTTTTGCATTTTTAACTTTGGATAATTCTATTAATAAATCTTGGTTTTGCTTTAGTAAACTATTATTATATTTTAATATAGGATAAATTAATTTTTTATCTATATTATCTTTTGTGAAATCTTCATACTTATAAAAATCTTGAACATCTTGATAAGTTATTATATGTCTTTTTTCTTCGTTAAAATTCTCTTTTATTTTTTTGGTATTATAAAAATTAGTTAATTTTTTCATATCATCAGTGGATATATGTTCTCTATTTGTATTTTCTTTTCCTCGTTCTAAATTAAATCTTTTTTCAGTAATATATTTATAAAATTGATTTTGTAATTTTTTGTAGCTATCTTTACCTTTCCAAAATTCACTTGCAGATATTTTTCGTATATTGTTGCCTTTTTTATCTTTTGAATTAACTACTGGTATATATACTAAGTGCATATGTGGTGTTTCTTCATCTAAATGGACAACAGCAGATAATATATTTTCTTTTCCAATTCCTTTATATTCTGTCATAAATTTAAAACATTCTTCAAAATATCTTTCTGTTTCTGTTTTGCCAATTTCATTAAAAAATGTATTATCAGATGTTAAAATTACTTCACAAACATAAATACTATTTTTATGAAGTTGTCCTTGGTTTAAATTATTTTCTTTTATTAATCTTTGGTATTCTTTTAAATAACTATTTTCTTGTGGTCGTTTTAAATGATAATTTTGACTTGTTTTTGACAAGTCTATGTTTTTATTTGAATATTTCTTTTTGAATCTTTCATTATGAGGAGCTAACTTAATCATTTCATCTTTTGTATATTTTTCGTTTCTTATAATTGCATAACTCATACAAAATTTCCTCCTCTCAATATATTTGTTTTATTAAAGGCTACCCTGCACAGCTTTAAGAGAACAATGTTCGCAAACTTTTAATAAACAACATAAATGTTACTTATTAAAATATTTTGCTCGCATAAGTTCTCTAACACACTAGAGAACTTTGTTCCAAAATTCTCCGTGTGCCAGGGCTTTGCCCTTGGAACCCATAAAAATAGATGAATTTTTAAGTAAAATTCATCTATTTAATATAAATTATTTTAAAATATTTTTATTTATTTTATCTTATTTTACCATTATTGTCCCCAATAAGTGCTGGAATGTGCAATATACCAATCTTCTTGCACACTCCCCGCAACCAAAGAATATATCACTAGAACTGTAATGGTTTTAGTGATTTTTTTATTTTGCTTAAAGGTTGCTATAATCATTGATTTTTCCTTTCTTATGTCAATTTGGGGAGAAATTGGGGATGAACTCCTCAAACTTGACCTTTGTAATACTATAAATTTCAACAAAATTCATAGCTGATAAATATGAGAGCAAAAAAGATTTAGTAATATTGAATTGTTAATGTGCGTTTGTAACTAATAAATTTTCTAGTACATTTCCTGCGTGTTTATCATGTGATTTTAATGGATGTACATAGAAATTATAGGTTGTAGTAATCTGTGCATGACCTAGTCTTGCTGATACAGTTGCTACATCTACTTGCTGTGCTATAAGCAATGTTGCGTTTGTATGGCGTAAGCCATGAAATGTTATAACAGGTAAGCCAATTTGTTTTATAAATTTTTCAAACCATTTACTAATTGTTGATGGTGTAATTGGTTTGCCATTGTCTTGAACAAATAACCTGTCTGATTCGTACCAAAAGTCACCACAAATCGATTTTTGTTCTTCATACCATATTTATATTCTTCAAGTAAAGAAACAATAAAATCAGGTATTGCCACATTTCTAATAGAACTTTCGGTTTTAGGTGCCTTTGTAAATACTCCTTTTTGAGATAAATACTGACTAGATTTATTAATATTAATAATTCCATTTTTTAAGTCAATATCACTCCATTCAAGTCCAACAAGTTCACCAAGTCTTGCACCAGTAAATATATCTAGTAAAATTGCAACACGATATTTAATGTTATTTCCAGTTAGTTTTTGTAAATTATCTACAAGAATTCTAGTTTGCTCTTCATCATAATGTGGTCTTATAGGCTTTTTAGTTTTAGGTGGTTGCACACGTTCAGCAGGATTAGATACAATCATTTGCCAATATACAGCTTTAGTTAGCATTGCGTGTAAAAGTCTGTGATGTTCTAAAATTGTTTTCTTTGATAATGGCTTTCTAGTTTTCTTACCATTGTTATTTTTCTTTCTAACTATTTGAGTATCTTCATCAAGTAAGTTGTAAAATTGCATAATATCAATAGGTCTTATTTTATTAAGTTTAAGATGTCCAAAGTAGGGAATAATTCTAGACTCTAACATTCCTTTATATCTGCTATATGTAGATGGTGCAAGTTTTTTTAATCCATAATCACGTTTCCATATCTCATAGAATTGTTTAAATGTTGGTACATTTCCTTCGACAACAAATCCATTTTCAACTTCTGCAAGATATTTTGCAAGTTCAGTTCTTGCTTCTGATTTGTTTTTACAATGAATTGTTTTTTGATGTCTTATAGCTTTTCCGTCTAAATCATAGCCTTTGAATACTACTAACATATAACTGTCTTTACCACGTTTTTCAATACTACCAGTCAATTTTTTGCCTCCTTTCGTTTTATTTAGTAATAGGGTGTATTACTATGATTTTATTGTATCATCTTGAAAAAAGAAAACAAAACTCGACAACGAGAAAAATGCAAAAGATAATTTTGTGTAGTGGTATAAAAATGAGAGAAACTATGATATAATAACAAAAGTTAGGAGGTGTAGTATTGTGGAAAATTATAATCAAATGACAATGTTTGAAGAAGATTATATATATAGAACTACAGGAAGTGTAACTCAAAAACCAGATAATGCCTTAACAGAGCTAATAGCAAATGCATGGGATGCAGGAGCTAAAAATGTTAATATTACAATACCTGAAGATAATGATGAGAAAATAATAATAGAAGATGATGGAACAGGAATGACAGAAGACGAATTTAGGCAGAGATGGATGACTCTTAACTATAATAGAATAAAAAATCAGGGTATAGATGTAGAATTTCCTGATGATGTTGAACCAGTTAAAAGAAAGGCATATGGAAGAAATGGGATTGGTAGACATAGTATGTTTTGCTTTAATAATACATATACCTTGAAAACGTGGAAAAACGGTAAAGAGTTTTCATGTGATATAGATATTTCAAGTGGAAAAGAACCATTTAAAGTATTAAATCCAAAAGTAACAGATAAAGATGGGCATGGTACAAGATTAGAAACAAGAGTAAAAAGAAATTTGCCTAATGTAGAATTAATTTCAGAAATATTATCAGCAAGGTATCTGTTTGATCCAATGTTTACAGTTCGTATAAATAATAAAATAATAGAGTTATCAAATCATTCAGGATTAAAAGTACAAGATAGTTTAAAAATAGATGATGTTAACTTAAATATATATATTATAGAATCATATAAGACAGCAATGAAATCTGTATATCATGGGATTGCTTTTTGGGTTGGAAACCGACTAGTTGGAGAGCCAAGTTGGGAATTAGGAAAAACTATGATTAGAGATGGAAGAACACAATTTGCAAAAAGGTATACTGTAATTGTTTCTACTGAGGACTTATATGATGAAGTTTTACAGGATTGGACTGGATTTAAAGATACTGAAAAAATAGAAAAAGTATTTAATAAAGTGAAGGAATATGTAGAAAATTATATTAGAGAGATAAGCAAAGAAAAGCGAGAAGAAACAAAATTAGATATTGTAAGAAACAATATTGATAAAATTAAGGAATTAAACAAAAGTGCGCAAAATGAAATTGGAAATTTTATTAATGATTTAATAGAAATTCAACCTGATATGAATGAAGATTTAGCTAATATTGCAGTAGATGCAATGGTTAATATTCAAAAAGCTCGAAATGGACAAGATTTGTTAAAAAAATTGTCAGCATTTTCAGAAGAAGATATTGATTCTTTGAATAGCATATTAGAAACATGGACAATAAAAGATATACAAAATACGTTAGATACAATTGATAAACGAATATTAGTTATTGAAGCTATTGAAAGACTTTGTTCAAGCAAAAACACTGATGAGCTTCACACTTTACACCCATTAGTTGCTCAAGCAAGATGGTTGTTTGGACCTGAATATGATTCTGATATGTATACGTTCAATAGAAAATTAAAGACTATTATAAAAGACATAATAAAGTCTGATAAATATACTGAATTAGAAGAACCAGAAAGAAGACCTGATTTAGTGTTGTTTGAAGAATCATCATTTGCTATTCATGAGTTAGAAGATTGGAATAATGAAAAAAACCTATCAGAATGTAAAAAAATATTAATAATTGAATTGAAAAAAGGTGGTTTTGAAATAACTAGAAAAGAAATGGGACAAGCAACAGATTATGTGGATGCAATTTTACATACAAATCAAATAGCATCCAACCCAGAAATTACAGCTTATGTTGTTGGAGATAAAATTTCTAACAATATGACACCTGATTCTGCTGTAGGAAATAATAAAATATTTGCATGTACATATATGCAGTTAGTTGGTACAGCTAAAAAAAGACTTTTTAAGTTAAAAGAAACTTTAAATGACAGATATGAACAAATGCCAACAGAGAGTATAATTGAAAAGGTTTTAAAAGAACCAAAACAAGTTGAAATATCATTAGAAAATGTAAAAAAAGATAAGGAAGTGGGATAACCTACTTCCTTATCTTTTGAATATCTATCCAATCATTAAATTCTTTTACACTTATATTTCCATCCTCAAAAGCTTTTTTCATTACTTTAGAATCTTTTTTAAATTTTTCATATCTTTCAATATGCTTTCCACCATATATAGAAGATACATAAAAATTCCTCCTTTTAAATTTACTCGACAAAAATACAATTTTTAGAAATTGTATATTGTCGTGTTTTTAATTATTAGTCAAACAACTAAAATAACAATTAGTAATTAGCTAGTTACAAACTGCATATCAAAAATTGAATTAACACCTTTCAACCATATAGGCGAAATATGTCCCGAAAATGTACCGATTTTTTTAAAAAAATTTTATTTTCTAGCTATATAGACGAAAAAATGTGTAAAAATCTAACAAGTTTTGAAAAAAATTAAATTGGGAGGTGATTTTATGAACGAACTACCAAAAGTAGAAAGAACAACACTAACTATGAAAGAAACAGCAGAGTATTTAGGAATATCATATTGGCTTGTAAATCAGCTAGTAAGAAGAAAACAAATACCATGTGCTAGAGTTGGTGGTAGAGTATTATTTAGAGTACAAGCTTTAGATGAATACTTAAAAGAAAAAGAAGAAAATTCTATAAAAAAGTAAGAAAGGAGTATTGTTTATGCAATGGATTAAAGTGTTTACAAATATATTTGCAAATCCTAAAATGCAATTACTACTCAAAGAACGTGATGGAGACACGTACTTTAGAGTATGGATTCAATTATTGACACTCGCAGGAACATCTATGCAAGGTGGAAAGATTATGATGTCAGAAAATACACCAATGACAGTTGAATATCTTGCAACAATTACACACAAATCATGCAAAAAAATTCAAAATATATTAGACAAGTTAATCCATTTTGAAGTAATAATTTGTGAGGACAATATATATAGAATTAAAAATTGGGACAAATATCAAAGTGCTGATAAATATGAGATTGTTAAAGAACAAAACAGAGAAAGAAAAAAAGATTTAGAGAAAATCAAAAAAATGAAAATAACGTTAATTAAACGTTAGGTAACGGAACAGAAGATAATAAAAAAGAAAATAATAGATTAGAAGAAAACAAAAAAGACTTTTCAAAAAAGAAAAGTTATTTAAATTATGAGCAAAGAGATTATTCTAATTTTGATTGGGATAGTTTGTATGAAAATTTAAGAAAGTGAGGTAAATATGAAACAATATTATGATAAAAATAATAATAAATGGACAGTTAAAAGATTGGATAGTAAAAGTGATATAAAAAGAAAGTATAAATTAATAATAGAAGAAGAGTACATAAATGAAAGCGATTCACCACATGATATTGAAAAAATTATAAATAGCTATTGTGAATATACTTAAAAATAAAATAAGGGAGTCTTGCTTTTATAAAATTCCCACGAGGGGAATTCTTAAGCAAGATTCCCATTTGTATATACAAATGGATTGATCAAGTGGTAAAACCACATAAGTTTGAAAGGAGTAAAATTTAAAAAAAAGATAATGTAATAGTAATTAGAGTTACAAAACAAGAAAAAGAAAGATTGATTAAAAAGAGTCAAAAAGCAGAAATGACATTATCAGAATATTTAATTGAACATGGATTAGAAAGAGATATTATTATAATTGAAGATGTTAAGAGTTTTGTATACGAATTAAGAAAAATAGGAAATAATATTAATCAATTAACACACTTAGCAAATAGCGGAGTAATAAGAACTGTATATTTAGAAGGGTTTAAAGAAGATATGAAGAAAATTTGGATTAATTTAAATGATATATGTTTTTTAAGAAAAGGTTAAATATAAAAGTAAATTCTACTTTTAGCTGAATTTACTAATCCAAGAGAA
>ERZ857840.144-NODE-144-length-122500-cov-8.417371_pt1 | contig 122500 bp, 118 predicted proteins | sample MGYA00519760_ERZ857840 | MGnify/ENA primary metagenome ERZ857840 (study PRJEB31778, sample SAMEA3449371) | human gut metagenome | biome: human gut; feature: human-associated habitat; material: faeces | place: United Kingdom | collected 2010/2012 ... | reverse complement strand
ACGTTGCCAGCAAGCTGACCGTGTTTGATGGCGAATATTCCTCCTTCGGCGTGTCGCTTGCAAGCAGGTCTATATAATCGTTAATCTTCATTTCGCTAAGCATAAATGTCCTCTCCTTCGGCACAAGGCCTTACCAGATTATTATATATTATTTTTGACTATCGCGCCATTCTTAATTACCGTGCCCGCAAGATTGCTGCCCATGCGGTAGCACAGCATCTCCATATCCTCTGCGTTCCATATCACCATGTCCGCCTTCTTGCCCGGCTCTATTGTGCCGGTGCTCCCGCCGCGGTTCACGGCGCACGCGGCGTTTACGGTAACGGAGGAAAGTATCTCCTCCGGCGTCATGCGGTATTTAAGATACGCCATCGTCATGCAAAGGCCAATGTTGAGTGAAGGGCAGCTGCCGGGGTTGAAGTCCGTAGCAACCGCAACGGGTATGCCGTGGGCTATCATATCCCGTGCGCGTGCAAAGGATTTATTCAGATAAAGCGAGGTGCAGGGCAAAAGCGCCGCTATCACCCCGCCGCGGGCCAGGGCCTCCATGCCCCGCTCGCCCGTGGCAATAAGATGCTCCGCGCTCACCGCGCCAAGCTCGCCCGCAAGCAGGCTGCCGCCAAGCTCGTCTATCTCGTCGGCGTGTATCTTCAGCCCAAAGCCCATCTCCCGCGCGGCGGTGAGCAGCCTTCGGCTTTCTTCCACGCCGAATACGCCCGTTTCAAGGAACACGTCGCAGAATTCCGCCAAGCCTTGGCGCTTTATTTCGGGCAGCATATCGCTTATTATAAAGTCTATATATTCGCCGCTCCTGAGCGCGTATTCTTCTGGTATGGCGTGCGCGCCAAGGTACGTAGCCACAGCATCCATCGGATGGGCTTCATTCAGCCTTTTTATGACCCTAAGCTGCTTCAACTCCGTTTCCTTATCCAGCCCATAGCCGCTTTTCAGCTCAGCGGTCGTAACGCCCTGCGCCATCAGCTCGTCAAGGAAGGCGCGGCTCTTTTCAAAAAGCTCCTCCTCGCTTGCCTTTCGCGTTGCGCGCACGGTTGAAAGTATGCCGCCGCCGGCGCGCAGTATGTCCAAATATCCCGCGCCTTTAAGCTTCAGCGGAATCTCATTCTGCCGCCAGCCGCCGAACACAAGGTGGGTATGCGCGTCTATAAGTCCGGGCGTAACAAGGCGGCCCTGCGCGTCTATTGCGGCGGTATCCGCGCTCACCTCGGGCAGGGCGCCGTTTTCGTACACGGCCTTTATAACGCCGCCCTCGCAAAGCACGGCGGCATTATGATATTTCCTGTTTTCGCCCTGGGCAGCCCCCGCGTGGGGGAAGCTGCCCAAAGGGGTTTGCAGCGTGCCTATGTTATGAATAAGTGTAGGCATGGTCGCTCCTTTTTACTGAATATAGTTTTCAAGCACCTGTTTATCCGCATTGAAGTTTTCTATTTGCAGATAATATTCCGCGCAGTCCACCAGCGCACGCATGGGCGTAAGGCCGATTATCTCCGTGCCTATAACATGCACGCCGTAGCGCGCCGCCTCAAAGCGAACCATTTCAAGCACGCGGTAAAGCGGGGTGCGGGTAAAGTCGGTCATGTTTATTGAAACCTGGGCAATGTTCCTATCCTCAAGCATTATGCCCAGCGCCTTAACGCAATCAAGCCCGCCGGAGGAGCGACGGATTATCTTCGCAATTTTGCTTGCAACGGATACGTCGCTTGTTGAAAGGTTTATATTGAACGCAACAAGCGGCATGCGGCAGCCGACCGCAACCACGCCCGCGGTGGGATTGATGCGCCTGCCGCCGAAGTCCGGCGCCCATTCGTCCTGCTGCACCTTTTCCGCCATGCCCTCAAACTGGCCCTTGCGTATTGCGGCAAGGTTGGTGCGGTTGGGTGCGGAGGCGCTGTCCTCATAAAGGAAAACGGGAATGTCGGCCTCAATGCAAACGCGCTCGCCCAGCTTTTTGGAAAGCTCAACGGTTTCTTCCTTTGTGATGCCGCGAATGGGGATAAGCGGAATAACGTCCACCGCGCCCATGCGGGGATGCTCGCCCGTGTGCTTTGTAAGGTCAATAAGCTCCGCCGCCTTTTTGGCAAGCTTCACCGCCGCGTCAACAACGGCCGCCGGTTCGCCCATGAAGGTTATAACGGAGCGGTTGTGGCTTTCGTCGCTTGAATAATCAAGCAGCATTACGTTGGGCGTGGAGCGGACCTCGTTCACCACGGCCTCTATAACGTCCTTCCTTCTGCCTTCGCTTATATTGGGTACGCATTCAACTATTCTTTCCATTGTTTTAGCTGTCCTTTCGGGTTTATTTGTTCATTTTATCGGCAACGGCCTTTTCGATTATGCCGTCGTTAACAATATAGGGTATTGTTATATGGCCTTCGTTCGCGCGGCGGGCATTGTAATCCATTGCCGTTTCCATGCCGTGGGCATTGCGCGCCCAGCTCCGCCTTGCAACGCCGCCCATAACGTCCCAGCTCATGGCGGAGCGGATTATGCCATCCACCCTTTCGCTGCCGTCCAGCACCAGCCCGAAGCCGCCGTTTATGGCCTTGCCTATGCCAACGCCGCCGCCGTTATGCAGCGCGCAAAGGCTCATGCCGCGCGCGGCGTTGCCCGCAAAGCACTGCACCGCCATATCCGCCATAACGTTTGAACCGTCCTTTATATTGCTGGTTTCGCGGAAGGGGGAATCGGTGCCGGAAACGTCGTGATGGTCGCGCCCGAGCATTACGGGGCCTATTTCGCCGTTTCTCACCATTTCGTTGAATTTAAGCGCAATGCGCATCCTGCCCAGCTCATCCTGATAGAGTATCCTTGCCTGCGTGCCCACAACAAGCCTGTTCTTCTTTGCATCGCGTATCCAAATATAGTTGTCCCTATCCTGGAAGCGGCGGTTGGGGTCGATGCAGCTCATCGCAGCGGCATCGGTCTTGTCAAGGTCGCTCGCCTTGCCGGAAAGGCAAACCCAGCGGAAGGGCCCGTAGCCGTAATCGAAAAGCTCCGGCCCCATTATATCCTCAACGTAGGAGGGGAATATGAAGCCGTCCTTTTCGTCGTAGCCGTTTTTGGATATCTCCTTAACGCCGCTGTCGTACACGGCCTTCATAAAGCTGTTGCCGTAGTCAAAGAAATACGTTCCGCGCGCGCAGAGCGCCTGTATTGCATGGAAATGGCGGTGCAGCGATTCGTTCACAAGCTCAACGAACCTTTCCCTGTCCGTATGCAGCATTTCCGTGCGCTGCTCAAACGTAAGCGCAACGGGGCAGTAGCCGCCTTCATAGGCATTGTGGCAGGAGGTTTGGTCGCTCAAAAGGTCAATGTGTATGTCGTTCTTTACGGCGTATTCAAGCAAATCCACTATGTTGCCATGGTACGCTATTGAAAGCCCCTGCTGCGCCTCAAGCGCGGCCTTCGCCCATGCGAACACCTCGTCAAGGTTTCCGCTTACCTTATCCACCCAGCCCTGGTCAAGCCTTGTCTTTATGCGGCTGTAATCAACCTCCGCAAATACGCCCACGGCGTTTGCTATGTTCGCCGCCTTTGGCTGCGCGCCGCTCATGCCGCCAAGGCCGCTGGATACGAACATATGCCCGTGCAGATCGTCCGTTTCCGCAATGCCCAAAAATTTGCGCCCCGCGCCGAGTATGGTATTGAACGTGCCGTGAACTATGCCCTGCGGCCCAATGTACATCCAGCCGCCGGCGGTCATCTGCCCGTAATTGGCAACGCCCATTTCTTCGGCCACTTCCCAGTCGTGCGCATTATCGAACATGCCCACCATAAGCGCGTTTGTGATTATTACGCGCGGCGCCTCCGGGCGGGAGGGGAACAGTCCAAGCGGATGGCCGGATTCAACAACAAGCGTTTGGTTTTCGGTAAGCTGCTCAAGGTATTTCTTTATAAGCCTATACTGGAGCCAATTCTGGCAAACGCTGCCCGTTTCGCCGTATGTTACAAGCTCATAGGGATAAAGGGCTATTTCAAAATCAAGGTTATTGTCCATCATCACCTGGAACGCCCTGCCCTCTATGCAGTTGCCCCTGTATTCGTCTATGCTCTTACCGTAAATGCGTCCCTCGGGGCGGAAGCGGTATGCGTAAATGCGCCCGCGGGTAACGAGCTCCTCCATGAATTCCGGCGCAAGCTCCGCGTGCAGCTCTTCCGGAACGTATCTCAGCGCGTTCCTCAGCGCGGTTTCGGCCTGCGCCTTTGTAAGGCGGAAGCCCCTATCTGGCGCGCGGCGTATGCCTTCAACAAATTCGGGATATTCCGGCAGGGCATTGTCCAGCCTTATGGTCATTGCGTTCTTTATTGCTGTGTTGTCCATTTTGCTTCCTCCTGTTTATTATCAGTTAAGTTCGCCGCATACGCTTTGGGCGGCGCGCACAATGTCGCCCCCGCGCACCAGCTTTTCAACCGCGTTAAGCCGCGGATACATCACAACGTCGTCCTCTATCGGCTCCACAACCCTGCGCATTTCGTCCCAAACGGCCTTTGTTGCCGGCGCAAGCTTATCCTCGCCCCGCATATGCAGCGCCTGAAACGCCGCAAACAGCTCAATGGCTATCACCTTTTCGGCATTGTCCAGTATCATGCCCGCCTTGCGCGCGGCGGCGGTGCCCATGCTTACATGGTCCTCCTGATTGGCGCTTGAGGGTATTGAATCAACGCTTGCGGGATGCGCGTAAACCTTGTTTTCGCTAACCATGCTTGCGGCGGAATACTGCGCAATCATAAAGCCGGAATTGAGGCCGCCGTTTTGGGTAAGGAATGCGGGCAGGCCGTTTGAAAGCTGCGGGTTGACCATGCGCTCAAGCCTTCTTTCGGATACATTTGCGTATTCGCTCAGCGCAATGCCGAGAAAATCGAACGCAAGCGCCATGGGCTGGCCGTGGAAATTGCCGCCGGATATGGCGTCGTCATCATCGGGGAAAATTATCGGGTTATCCGTAACGGCGTTTATTTCCCGGGAAACTGCCGCGCGGACGTATTCTATCGCGTCGCGGCTTGCGCCGTGTATCTGCGGCACGCAGCGAACGGAGTATGCGTCCTGAACCTTGCCCTGCTGCACGGCGGCGCAAAGGCCGCTGCCGTCTATAAGCTTTCTTATGTTTGCGGCGCAGTCCATCTGCCCCCCGTGGCCGCGCAGCTCATGCACCTTCGCGTCGAACGCCTTGGTTATGCCAAGCTGTGCCTCCGTTGTCATTGCGGCGGCAATATCGGCGGTTTTTGCAAGCTGCATCGCGCCGTAAAGCGTATGCAGTCCCGTGCTTGTCATAACCTGCGTGCCGTTTATCAGCGCAAGCCCTTCCTTCGCCGCAAGCTCCACCGTTGGTATGCCCGCCCGCGCCATTGCTTCCGCGCCGCTCATGCGTTCGCCGTTATACACGGCCTCGCCCTCGCCTATCATAACCAGCACCATGTGCGCAAGGGGCGCAAGGTCTCCGCTCGCGCCAAGGCTGCCCTTTTGCGGTATTATGGGATGCACATGCGCGTTGAGCATTGCTATAAGCGTTTCAACCGTGCTTCTGCGTATGCCGGAATTGCCGCGGCAGAGCGCATTGCATCTTAAAAGCATTATTCCGCGCGTAATATCTTCGGCAAACGGTTCGCCCATGCCGCATGCGTGGGACACTATAAGGTTCCTTTGCAGCGCTGCCGTATCGTGGATGGAGATATACTTATCCTGAAATTTGCCAAAGCCCGTAGTAAGGCCGTATATCGCCGCGCCGCTCGCCACCTTTTCTTCAACGTAGGCGCGGGCCTTATCCATAGGCGCCTTGGCCTCCTCCGCTATTTTTACTTCCTCGTAACCCCGCGTGACCCTTATAACCTGCTCTATGGTAAGGTCGCGCCCGTTCAGGCTTATCATAATAAAAACACCCCTTTCAAATATCTATGTTCCGGTTGAAATGCTGCGTACAAATTGGTATATTATAATTATAGGATATAGGCACAGATATAGCAATTTATGCGGCGAATAATGTACCAATACGGTTTGCACAGCACTCCGCAGCATGAATTGGTACTGCGCCGCGCGGCGGATAGTGTACCACTTTGGGAGGGAACATGATAACGATAGACTTTTCGCAGAAAACGCCAATATATAAGCAGCTTGTGGAGCAGCTTACGCGCATGATAAAAAGCGGGGAATTAAAGCCCGGGGACAAGCTGCCCACGGAGCGGGACTTGGCCGAAACGCTGTGCATAGCGCGCGGCACGGTGAAAAAGGCTTATAAGGAGCTGAGCGACAACAACATAATAGAGGTGATACACGGCAGCGGCAGCTATGTTTATAACGAGCGCGAAACAATAGACCTTGACGCGCGCATAAAGGCCGCGGAGCTGATGGAGCAAACATACGACCGCATGGCGGCGATGGGGCTGAGCCATAAGGAAATTGGCACGCTGCTGCATATTGCCCTTGCCAAAAAAGCGCCGCCCGAAAGCTACGCTCGCATAGCGGTAATAGACTGCAATCCGGAATCGCTCTCCGTGTTCAAGCGGCAGCTGAGCTATATTCCGGGCATTGTGGTATCCTCCTTCTTTGTGGACACCATAATTATGGACGACGACGCGGACGAGCTTATGAATGATTATGACTTGGTGCTCACTACCGTTACCCATTACGATACCGTTGCAAAAAGCCTTACGCGCAACCGCGAAAAGCTGATGGCGGCGGACGTATCGTTAAGCCGCAAAACGGTTGTGAGCCTTTGCGCCCTGCCGCACGATTGCACCATAGGCATACTGTGCCAAAGCAACAAATTTGCCAACCTTATTGCCGAGCAGGTGGAGATATTCACCTCCCACCGCAAGGCCCCGCCCGTGTGCTTCGATACCGATCCAAAGGCCATGCGCCGCTTCATGCGCCGCTTCCGCGCCGTTATAGCCGCGCCGGACAGCCCGCTTTTCGATGCCAATCAAACGGGCAGCCTGCTTGACGAATACACGGCTGCCCAAAATCAGGTGATAGTATTTGATTATCTCATAGACCGCGGCTCCCTGCTGCACATAGAGGAGCAGATAGACCGCATAATAGGGGATAAGGCAAGGTAAGGGGGGCATAACTCGTGCCACTTGGCAGCTTTGAGCCGCTCCCCTTTCGTCACGGCTGCGCCGCGACACTTTCCCCATTTCATGGGGACAGCTTTTGGTTGGTGTTACCACCAGCCTGCCCTGAAAGGGGATTCGAGCCGAGCGCGCCCGGTGGGCGATGCAGCGAGGGGAGAATCGGGCGGAATAGGGAGTATTGCAAGCGGCAGCGCGGCAAGACGACCATATTCCAACCAGCGTTGTGGGTTTTGCGAAGCAAAAGCCGGAGGGGTTATAAATTAGCTCGCAGCTCTTTGCTTGTCTCAACCCCTCAGTCACGGCTAACGCCGTGCCAGTTCCCCGGCCGGGGAGCCTTTTGGGTGCTACCACTAACCAAAAGCTTTCCCCGTTTACGGGGAAAGTGGATGCGAATGCAATGAGCAGACGAAAGGGGAACGACTCAAAGCTGCCAAGTGCCGCGAGCTGTTCCCCCTCAGCTTCGCTTACGCTTATGTGCCAAGATATATGAGTTAACGCTCTGGTTGGAACAAGGTCGCCTTACTCACTGTCGTTCGTAATTCTCCCTGTTCCTGCCCGTTCTCCGTTTCGCTTACTCGTCCACAGGACGCGCTCAACTCCGAACCTCCCTACTGCGCTATCTTCGGCGCTTCCATGCGCACATAGTTCACGAACTTCTGCTCTATGGCCGTAAGCGCAGTGTCCTTACGCCAGGCGATGTATATGGTGCGGTAGGCCTTCTTCCTGTCCAGATCGAATGAGAGCACCTTTCCGGAAACTACCTCCTCCTGCGCCGCAAGATAGGATATAACGCTCACGCCCATGCCCTGCGCAACGCCGGCCTTTATTGCCTCCGGATTATCCATGCGGGCGACTATCCTCAGCGCGGACGTATCCACCCCGCAGGACGCAAAGTATGCCTCCACCGATTGCTGCGTGCCGCTGCTTTCCTCCCGCGCTATCATAGGCTCGTTTATAAGCTGTATGCCCGTTGCGCCCTGCTGCTTGAGCGTGCGGAAGCGGGGGGAATTTTCGCTTATCATAACCAGCATGTCCTGCGCCACGGGATAGCTTATAAAGCGCCGCGAATCGGGCTGCGCGCCCATAAGGCCGATGCGCACCTCGCCCTTTTCAAGCATAGTGCGCACGGCGTCGCTGTCCCCGCGCCTGAGCGCAAAGCGGGCGGCATTGTTCTTTTTAAGGAAGCCGGACATAAGCTTGGGCAAAAGCTGCTGCGCCGGCACGGTGGACGTGGCTATGCTCAGCGTTGCCGCGTCGCTGCTTTCGCGCATGCTTTCAAGCGCCTCGCACCGGTTAAGTATCTCCTTGGCGGCGGCATATACCCGCCTGCCCGTTTCGGTAAGCTCCAGCTTTCTGCGCGCGCCGCGCAGTATAAGCTGGCTGTCCAGCTCCTGCTCCAGGCTTTGTATATGCGTGCTGACGGTGGACTGGGTCAGGTGCAGCTTATCCGCCGCCCTTGTAAAGCTGGCGCACTCCGCCGTTACCACAAACGTTTCAAGCTGCCTCAGGCTTATTTCAAGCATTATGTTTCTCCTTACAGCGATATAATAAATCTATTTTGGCGATGATAACTGCCCATACGGGCATTTTGGCGATGACCACCGCATTTATCAATGTGACATTTGCGCCGTCGTATGCTATGCTTTAAGCACAGAATTAAGGAGACGCTTAAAATGGATACCGTTTATCTTGATAATGCCGCAACCTCCTTCCCAAAGCCCGCCGGCATGAGCGCGCGCATGAAGGACTATATGGACAATATCGGCGCAACCATCAACCGCTCCGTTTATGCATCGGCTGCGGATGCGGGGCTTGTTGCGCTCAGCCTTCGGGAACGCGCAAAGCGGTTTTTTAACTTCAATGAAAAGGCTACGCACGTAATAATCACCCCCGGCGCAACGGCGGGGCTTAATTTCATAATAAAGGGCCTGCTGCGCGCGGGCGAGCATTGCATAGTTTCAAGCATGGAGCACAACGCCGTTATGCGCCCGCTTATGCAGCTTGATGGCGTTGAATTCAGCAGGATACCCTGCGACGGCGAGGGCCGCATAATACCAAATACGCTTGAGCCGCTCATCCGCCCCAATACGCGCCTTGTCATAATGGCGCATGGGTCAAACGTGTGCGGCACGGTGCAGGACGCTGAGGCCGTGGGTAAAGTGTGCAAAAGGCACAATATACCCTTTGCGCTCGATGCGGCGCAGACCGCCGGGCATTACCCTGTTGATTTTGATGCGTTCAATCTCAGCGCGCTTGCCGTGCCGGGGCATAAGGGCCTGCTCGGCCCTGCGGGCATAGGGCTGCTGCTTTTGAGCGACCGAATGGCGCATGCGCTCGATCCGCTAATCGCGGGCGGCACGGGCAGCGCATCGGATAAGGAAACGCTTCCCGATTACCTGCCTGATAGGTTTGAATCCGGCACGCCAAACATGGCGGGCATATACGGGCTTGAATACTCGCTCGGCTTCGTTGAAGGCCGCGGCATAGAAGCCCTGCGCGCGCATGAACTGGCGCTGACAAAGCGGTTTATAGACGGCCTTGACGGCATAGCCAACGTAAGGCTTTGCGGCACGCGGAAGCTTGATAGGCGCGTCGGCGTGATATCGCTCGACTTCATCGGTCAGGACAATGCGGAGGTCGCCTTCCGCCTTGAAACCGAGTTCGGCATACTCACCCGCTGCGGATTGCATTGCGCCCCCAATGCGCACAAAACGCTTTCCACCTTCCCGCAGGGCACCGTGCGCTTCTCGCTCGGCTTCGCCAATACGGAAGAAGATGTGGATAGGGCCTTGGAGGCCGTGCGGCGGCTTTCGGAGGGGTAAGGGGGGAGGTGGGTTTTGCGAAGCAAAAGACGGAAGGAGTTAGCCTGCCCTGAAAGGGGAGGTGGCTGCGAGTGCAACGAGCAGACGGAGGGGTTGCATCGGGGCTGCTCTTGTTTGCGTCAACCCCTCAGTCAATCCGCCTTGCGGCGTATTGCCAGCTCCCCGTCCGGGGAGCCTTTTGGTGTAGAGCTTTTTACCTCAGCTTTATCCTCGCCCCGCCCTGATACTCGCTCACATAGCCTATGCGCTGGGCGCTGGGTACCGCGCCGCGAAGGTCGTTCATCAGCGCGTCCGCATCCTTTTCGGCAACGGCTATCAGCAGGCCGCCTGCGGTCTGCGGATCGTAGAGCATATCCTGCTTGGCAAGTTCGGTATCGCCGGGGTCAACGGCATGCTCGGCATAGGTGCGGTTGCGGTACATACCCGCGGGCAGTATGCCCATGCGCGCAAGCTCAAGCGCCTCGGGGATAAGATCTATATCGTTCACGTTCAGCGTAATTTCCGTGTCGCTTCCCGATGCCATCTCGTATGTGTGTCCAATAAGGCCGAAGCCGGTAACGTCCGTGCAGGCGTGCACATCGTATTTAACCATCGCGTCGCGCGCGGCCTTGTTCAGCGTTGTCATAAGGGAATATATAAGGTCCTGTCCGGCCTTTGAAAGCATGTCCGCCTTGTTCGCTGTGGAAAGCACGCCTATGCCTATCGGCTTTGTCAGCAGCAGCACGTCGCCCGGCTTGGCGTCTGAATTGGTCAGCATCTTGTCCGGATGCACAAAGCCCGTAACCGCAAGGCCATACTTAGGCTCGTCGTCATGTATGCTGTGGCCGCCGGTTATCAGCGCGCCCGCTTCATACACCTTGTCGTATCCGCCCTTTAGCAGCGCATGCACCGCGTCCATGGGCATCTTTTCGGGTATGGCCATTATGTTTAGGCAAAGCTTGGGCTCTCCGCCCATTGCGTAAATGTCCGAAAGGGCGTTGGTGGCAGCTATCTGGCCAAAAAGGTACGGATCGTCCGCTATCGGCGGGAAGAAGTCCACCGTCTGCACTATCGCAAGCTCGTCGCTTATCTTATAAACGGATGCGTCGTCGCTCTTATCGAAGCCCACAAGGAGGTTCGGGTCGTGATGCACCTTTATGCCGTCCAGCAGCTTCGCCAGCACTCCCGCGCCGACCTTTGCGCCGCAACCCGCGCATTTTGCCAATTTAGTCAGTTTTATATCCTCGCCTGCCATATCTGTTCTCTCCTTTTGCGCTTTATGGCGCGCTAATTATACACGCGATGTGTGTCCGAAATTATTATTGCAAAAATCGATGAAAATTGCAAGGGGCGTTGCATAGTTCTTGTGAATCCGAATGTACTTTTTATCTAAAAAATCGATATGAGATGCATTTCAAGCCCGCTGTTCAGAATATTCTATCAAAAAACGGGACAGCGGCATATTGTGAACAAGGGAGGATTTGCTCCCCATAAAAAGCAACCATGAAAAGAGGAACATAAATATGGCAACCCGAATAACCAATCAGGCCACGCTGACCTATCAGTACGCGGGCACAACGGGACAGGCGGCTTCAAACATAGCCACAGCCCTGCTGCAGGAAGCGCTCAGCGTAGCAAAGACCACGCTGGACACAAACTACCGCCGCAACGGCGAGCTGACCTATATACTCACCGCCACCAACTCCGGCGCAAACGCCCTTACCAACGTTGCGCTCAGCGACAATCTTGGCGCATATACGCCCGCCGGCGGCGCCGCTGCCGTGTATCCGCTTACGTATACCGGCCCCGCTCAGCTTTATATAAACGGCGTGCTTTCCGGCAGCATAACGCCCACCGTCTCTGCCACAGGCGTAACGTTCACAATACCCACGCTTGCCGCGGGAGCCACCGCCACCATACTTTATAAGGCCACGGCAAACACCGCCGCGCCTATAGCCGCCGAATCCGGCATAACCAACACCGTTACCGCCACCGCCACAGGCATTGCCGATGCTTCCACTGCGTCGCATACCATAAACGCGGCCGATTATGCTGACGTGAGCATAGTGAAGGACATGTCGCCTTCCACAATTACCGACGGCAGCACCATAACATACACCTTCACCCTGTATAATTACGGCAACACCGCCGCTACGGACGTTGTGCTCAGGGATGCGTTCAATCCCGCGCCCGGCAACCTTTCCGTCAGCATAAACGGCACTGCCGTGCCCTCGAGCGACTATACTTACACGGCCGGCGTGCTGACCCTGCCCGATACCGGCGCAGCCACAGCGCTCACCGTGCCCGCCGCCACGTTCACGCAGGACACAACAACCGGCGTTGTCAGCGTGACCCCCGGCGTGACCACCGTGGTTGTAACGGGAACGATATAAGCGGGCTTACGCCCGCAGTGAAATTGCGCCAAAGCGCAGTGAAATATTGCCTGCGCAATGTGAAATATGGCTCCGCCATGTGAAATCCGCCTTACGGCGGGCGAGCGTGAGAGATTGTGAAGATGAGAGGGACGCAGTGCGTCCCCGTGTTTTTGCCAAAGGTTTATAAAACACCAAAAGGCGCCACCGCTTGCGGGGGAGCTGTCGGCGTAAGCCGACTGAGGGGGGGGAACAGTAAAACAGCTTGGCGACTTCGAGCCGTTCCCCTTTCGGCCACTTCGTGTCCACTTTCCCCCCAAGCGGTGGCGCCTTTTGGCGGAAGCAATACGTGTATCGCCCGCATACTCCTCCGCCATCGCGAATAGTATTAGGTAAAAACGCGAACGGAGGGCGGAGAATATGAAATTACGCATAGCTGTGGCCGCGGCCATGATAATATGCGGCATGACTTTGATAATGTGCGGCTGCGCAAAGGACGTGGCTACGGATGCGGGCATGTATGATGAACCCGCAGGCGAGGCCGGAATGCGGCGCACGGTGCTTTATTATAAGGATGACGATGGGTTCATAGTGCCCGTTATGAAGCTTATCCCGTGGGAGGAAGGCATAGGCCGCGCGGCGATAGGCAATTTGGTGGACACGGCGGAAAACCGCGCAGAGGCGCGCTCCCGCGGGCTGAACGCGACCATACCGGACGGGGTGGAGTATACGTTAAGGATACGCGACGGGGTGGCTACGATAGACATAAGCTCGCTGAGCGCATTTGCGGACGAGGCAAGCGAGCGGGCGATGGTCACAAGCATTGTGAACAGCCTTGCCGAGTTCCCCGCGATAGACGCGGTGACGATAACCCTCAACGGCGAAAAGGTGACTAAGCTTCCCTGCGGAACAAAGCTGAGCGAGGCCATGACTCCCTTTATGCTGAACGCGGAGGATGGGGACGTGAGCGCCTCGGCAGACGGGATGGAGCCTATGACGCTGTATTTTGCCAACAACGCGGCAAGCCTGAACGTGCCCGTCACGCGGTACTGCGCGGGGCATGGGCTTGCGGCGGCGGTGGAGCAGCTTATTGCGGGGCCGGAGGATGCGGCGCTGATGAACAGCTTCCCCGAAGGTACGCGCCTTATAAGCGCGGATATATACGGCGGGACAGCAACGGTTAACCTGAGCGGGGAGTTCCTTTCCGCCCGGTATACAGAGGGTATGGCGGAAACGGCGTTCGATACGCTTTTCCTTACCGCCAACGCCATTGAGGATATAAGCGAACTGAACGTGCTGGTGGAGGGCAAGGAGTGCGAGCTTACGCGCGAATGCACAGCGCCTGTTTACGCAAACACGTTTCAATAAATATTACTGTACAAAGGAGAAATACGGATGCGGCTGATAATAGCATCGAACAATGCGCACAAGGTACGCGAAATAAAGGAGATTCTGGGCGATTATTTCAGCGAGATACTTTCGCTTAAGGAGGCGGGCATTGCCATAGACGTTGAGGAGGACGGCGAAACATTTGAGCAGAACGCGCTAAAAAAGGCGCAGGAGGTGCTTAAAATTGCCGATGCCGACGCGGCGCTGAGCGACGACAGCGGCCTGATGGTTGATGCGCTTGACGGTGCGCCGGGCGTATACAGCGCGCGCTTCGCCGGGGAAGGCCACGACGATGCAGCCAACAACGCAAAGCTTATGGACATGATGCGCTTAGTTCCTGAAGAAAAGCGCACGGCGCGCTTCGTGAGCGCGGTTGCGTTGGCACGGCGCGGCAAGGAACCGATGGTTTGCCGCGGCGCGGTGGAGGGCAGCATACTTTACGCTCCGCAGGGGGAGAACGGCTTCGGATACGACCCGCTGTTCTTCTATGCTCCCGCGGGGCTTTCCTTTGCGCAGATGAGCGCCGAGAGCAAAAATGCCATAAGTCACCGCAAAAGGGCGCTGGAGGCGCTCAAGGCCGCGCTTGAGGCGGAGAAGCGGGCATGATACTGGGAATACTGAGCGACACGCACGGCGATACGGACGCGGTGAAGCGCGTGTATGCAGCATTGCCAAATGCCGATGCATGGGCATTCCTCGGCGACGGGCAGCGCGAAGCGAACTGGCTGCGTGAACACAGCGGCAAGCCGGTATACACCGTTAAGGGCAACTGTGACGCGGGGGACATTGCCGAGGAGCAGGTGATAACGCTCGGCGGGGTGCGCATATTCATGACGCACGGCCACGCCTATGCCATTGCGCTGAACAGCTACCGCCTGATGCTCCGTGCGCAGGAGCTGGACTGCGCCGTTGCCCTGTACGGGCATACGCATGTTTCTGAAATAGAGTACGCGGGCGGGGTGCAGATAGTCTGCCCCGGCAGCCCCAGCGTGCCGCGCCGCGGCAGGCGCAAAAGCTTCGCCAAGCTTGAAATAGAAAACGGCAGCGCCATGGCAAGCATAGTTGCGCTGTGACGGTTTAAGCCATTACCGTTCCTTCAGCCCTGCCACGGCTTCCTCACTCGGGGTGACGTAGGCGGTTTTGTTGGTTGTGTATATCACCATGCCGGGCTTTGCACCGGCGGGCTTTTTAACGTATTTTCGCGGCGTGTAGTCAACGGCAACGTTCTCGCTGCCCCTTGCGCGGCTGTAATACGCCGCAAGCAGCGCCGCTTCTGTCATGGTGGCGGTGTCCTGCTCGCTCGCGCCCTTGACTATAACATGGCTGCCGGGTATGTTCTTGGTGTGCATCCATATGTCGTTTGGCGAGGCGAAGTGCAGCGTCAGCTCGTCGTTCTGGCGGTTGTTTTTGCCCACGTATATGTCCGCCCCCGTGGAGGATACGAAGTGCATGGGCTTTGATGCGGCAAGCTTCATTTTCTTTTTGCCGCCCTTGTCCCGCTTTATGTAGCCCTGGTCCTTCAGCTCCTCTATAAGCTCGCTCAGCTCGTTTTCCGCGGTGCATTTGGTCAAATTGTCAAGCTGGCCTTCAAGGTAGTTCAGTTCACTCAGTGTTTGCTCCCGCTGAACAATCGCCATGTCCCGCGCGGCCTTCAGCTTTTGATATTTTTTATAATACCGCTGTGCGTTTTCCCCGGGCGTAAGCTGCCTGTCCAGCGGAATGGCTATGCACTCCACTGGGTCCGCATAATAGTTATCCACCGCCGCTGTGTCCGTTCCGCTTTTGAGCGAATGCAGATTTGCCGTGAGCAGCTCGCCGTAAAGGCGGCATTTTTCCATCTGCTCCCCGCTGTTGAGCGCGTCCGCGTAAAGGGCAAGCTTCTTTTCGCAGCGTTCAATGTTGTTTTGAAGAACCTTTCTTGCGCTTGCGCCGTGCCGCTTGGCCCATTCGCGCCTGTCGCTGTTTATATACAGGCTGTCCAAAGCCTCGCCAATGCTGTCGTACAGCTTAATTCCGCCGCCAGCTATTGCGAAGGGATACACCGCCTCCGTCTCGCCAAGGGCGTTGAGCACGGCGCTTGCCTTCTCCTTGCCCTGCGCCATGTCCGCATAGAAGGCGGCAAGCCTTTCCGCAAGCTCCTCCCGCTCCGCTTCGCTTAGCTGAGTGCATTCCGTTTTATCGGTATATCTTGCAGCAAGCTGCGCCGCAACGGCGGGGGATAGGCCGAAAAACGCATTGCTCAGCGCCTTTGCAATGCCCATGCCCACCATGCGCATAGCCATGGAATAGTCCCCGGCAGAGGCCTTTGACGGGTCCTGCTTGTCCTGCGCGGGGGGCGCGGAATACTCAAGCCCCGGCATAACGAAGCGCACGCTGCTCATTCCAAGGCCAACGTGCTTTATCGCGTCCACTATAACGCCCTTTTCATTCACCAGTATAATGTTTGAATGCTTGCCCATCAGCTCGCAGTAAAGGGCAAATACGCTCAGGTCGCCAAGGTCGTTGTATGTTTCTATGCTTATTTTAAGCACCCTGTCCAGCCGCTCCTGCTCAAAGCGCACTATTTTGCCGCCGGCAATGCGCTTCCTAAGCAGCATGCAGAACATTGGCGCTTCGCTCGGGGCCTGCTTTTTAAGCTCCGTAAGCTGCACGCGGTTGTCCGCAGCCGATGCGTTTATAAGCAGCCTATATGTCTGCCCAAGGCTGCGCACCATCAAAAGCAGCTCCTCTTTATCGGTCTGCTGAATTTTGTCTATCTTTCCGCCCGCAAGGCGCTTGTTTAGTTCGTTCATAGCACTGTACAGGCTCAGTCCGTCCATGGACATTTGGTATCATCTCCGTTCGTGCGGCATATGCGCGCTATCGCCGCTCAAGCCTTGCAATGGATAGCTCATACGCGGTTTTTTCGAGCATTATGCCGTTTTCGTTCTTTGTGTATTGGCGGCTTTGCAGCCTGCCCTCTATGCGCACCCGCGCGCCTATGCAAAGCTCCTTCGCTGCGTGCGCCGCGCCGCCCCACGCTATGCAGGGTATGTAGTCCGCCTTTTTATAGTCGCGGTTCACGGCGATGAGCATATCCGTTATCTCCCGCCCGAAGGGCGTTGTGCGGAACACGGTCTCGCGGCATATGCAGCCGGTGAGTATAACGCTGTTCACATGGCCGCAGTCCGCCCGGCAGCATTCTACGCGCCGCGCAAACGGCCTTAAAAGGAGCCGATTCGTGCCGCCGATTTGGCGGTTATAGGAGCGCAGCTCCCCGCTGAGTTCTATCGTGTCCCCTGTGCGGAAATCCCGCATCAGCCTGCCCGGCACGGTTATGGGCAGCGTGTCCGCCGTGCCGCTCAGGCGCATTATCTCTATTTTGCCAAGATACAGCGTTTCGCCGTAGGCATCATGCTCCGCCGTAAGCGGCTCGATAAGCCTGCCCCGCATAAACAGTCCGTTTTCATCCCGCGTGTAGCCCATATCCACTCTCCATAGCATGTAATGATGCTATATGGATATGCCGCCGCCCGTCGGGTTATGAATCCAGCTTGTATGCCCCCGTCACCACGTCGTCCAGCAGCGCCATAACAAGTATGCTGCCCTTGCCCGCGCGCGGCTCTATATGCACAAGCTCCGTCGTGTCTATCCGCGTTTCGGTCCCGTGGAACTGGCGCACGGCGAATGGGAAGGGCATTGTAACATGGAAAGCGGCTGCTATGCAGGTGCCGTTGCTGCCGTTCTTCTTAAAATCGAATGTCTTTAAGCCCTTGCCGTTGCGGCCCTGTATATCGTATTCGAATACAAAGCTGCGCTTGGCGTAGCCGCGGTCGGTCAGGGTCAAAATCTCGCCCTCGTCCGTTATTTGGCCGAAGTATACAACCTCATCCCCCTCGTCCAGCTTTATGCATTTAACGCCGCTGCTCACGCGGCCCATTTCGGGTATCGTGTCCGGCTCAAAGCGTATGCTCATGCCCTGCTTTGTTATCAGCAGTATCGTGCGCCCTTCGCCCGCGTCCGGCTCTATGCCTGTTATTTCGTCGCCGTCTTTAAGCGCGGCAGCCTGAATCTTCTTTGTTTTTGTTATGTATTCGGCGGCCTTTGTGCGCTTTATGTTGCCCTGCTTGGTGAAGAAGAGCAGATCGCCTTCGCCCATAGCGTCAAAGCAGGCGATTAGCCTTTCGTTCTTTTCAAGCGCGGCAATGGTGTTCAGGTTCACGGCCTTTGCACCGGGCTTTGTCTCCGCAATGTCGTCCACACTCAGCGTTATAAGGCTGCCAAGGTTGGTGAAAAGCTTTATCCGCTTATCCGTTGACGTATCGAAAAGCCACCTTGCGCGCTCGGCTTCCGTGTTCAGCGTGTCCCGCTGCCGCCTGGGTACGCGCCTCAGCTTACCGTCCGCGCTTATTGCAACGCTCACGTCCACCGCGGCAATCTCCGCTTCGTTCACCTCTATTACCGGCTCTGCGTTTATAATCTCCGTCATGCGGGGCTTAGAATACTTTTCCCGTATTTCGCCGAGCTCGCCCTTTATGACCTGGTGCAGCCTTTGCGGGGAGGCCAGTATGGCGTTGAGCTCCTTTATGGTTTTAAGTATGTCCTTATGCTCCTTCTCGATAGCCAGCAGCTCAAGATTGGTCAGCCTTTGCAGACGCAAATCCAAAATGGCCTGCGCCTGAATCTCCGTCAATTCAAAGCGCTTCATCAATGCCTCGCGCGCGATTTTGGGCGTTTTTGATGCGCGGATGATGGCTATTACCTCGTCTATATTCATCACGGCTATGGAAAGGCCGTTCAATATATGCTCCCGCTTCATTGCCGCGTCCAGGTCAAAGCGCGTGCGCCGCGTTACAACGTCCTCCTGATGGGCAATGTAATAGCGCAGCATCTCTTTAAGCCCAAGCTGCTGCGGCTTGCCTTCGGCAATGGCGACCATGTTCACGCCGAAGGTCACCTGAAGGTCGGAATATTTATAAAGGTATTGCAGTATCTTTTCCGCGTCCGCATCCTTTTTGACCTCTATAACGGCTCTCATGCCCATTCGGTCGGATTCATCGCGTATGTCGCTTACGCCGGCGAACATGGCCTTCTTTTCCTGCGTTATCTTCAGTATGCCTTCAAGTGCGCGGGCCTTGTTCACCTGATAGGGCATTTCGGTTGCCACTATCAGCTTTTTGCCGTTCTTCTGCTCCTCTATGTGGCACTTTGCGCGCACGGTAAGCTTGCCGCGGCCCGTTTCGTAGGCGGCGCGTATTTCATCGCTTGCCAGTATATAGCCGCCGGTTGGGAAATCGGGGCAGGGGATTATTTGCATAAGCTCGTCAAGGCTTATGTCCGGCTTCTCCATCTGCGCGATAACGGCGTCTATTGTCTCGGCAAAGTTATGCGGAGGTATGGCCGTTGCAAGGCCCACGGCTATGCCGTTCGCGCCGTTTACAAGCAGGTTCGGGAAGCGGCCGGGCAGCACGTCCGGCTCCTTTTCCGTATCGTCAAAGTTAAGGCTGAACTTTACCGTGTCCTTATCTATGTCGCGCAGCAGCTCAAGCGCAAGCGGCGTCATCCTTGCTTCGGTATAGCGCATTGCTGCGGCGCTGTCGCCGTCTATGCTGCCGAAGTTGCCGTGCCCGTCCACAAGCGGCGCGCGCATATTGAAATCCTGCGCCATGCGCACCATTGCGTCATATACGCTGGAATCCCCGTGCGGGTGATATTTACCCAGGCAGTCGCCCACTATACGCGCGCTTTTCCTGTGCGGCTTATCGGGCGTGTTGCCAAGGCCGAGCATTGTGTAAAGTATCCTGCGCTGCACGGGCTTTAGCCCGTCCTCAACGCGGGGCAGGGCGCGTTCGAGTATTACATGCTCGGCATAGGGCAGCATGGATTCGTGCATAACGTCGTCCATGCTCTTTGTCAATATGTTCCTATCCGCCGCAATGGGCGGCCTTTCGTCCTTTTTAGCCATTTACCTTAGCGCTCCCTTCTGCGTTATTGCGCTGCGCCTTTTCCGCCTTTTCTTCAAAGGCGTCTGTCTTGTTGAAATTGGCGTATTCGCTTATGTATTCCTTGCGCGGGCCAACCTTGTCGCCCATCAGCAGGGTAACAAGGTGCTCAACGTCCGCCGTATCCTCTATGTTTACGCGCACAAGCGTGCGGTTTTCGGGGTTCATGGTGGTGTCCCAAAGCTGTTCCGGGTTCATCTCGCCAAGGCCCTTGTAGCGCTGCAAACTGTATCCCTTGCCTATTGCTTTAAGCGCCTTGTTCAGCGCCGCATCATCGTAAAGATACTGTACGTTCGTGCCCTTTTGCAGCTTATAAAGCGGCGGCTGGCCCATGTATACATGGCCTTCCGTAATAAGCTCCTTCATATAGCGATAGAAGAAGGTGAGCAATATGGCCCGAATATGCGCGCCGTCCTGATCGGCATCGGAAAGTATTATTATCTTGTCGTACTTCAGGCCGGATATATCAAAATCCTCGCCTATGCCGGTGCCTATCGCGGTTATTATGGAGCGGAACTCCTCGTTTTGCAGCACCTGGTCTATGCGCTTCTTTTCAACGTTTAGCGGCTTGCCTCTAAGCGGCAATATCGCCTGGAAGCGCCTGTCGCGCCCTTGCTTGGCGCTGCCGCCCGCGCTGTCGCCCTCAACTATGAAAAGCTCGTTTATCTTATAATCCCTGCCCGTGCAGCTTGAAAGCTTGCCCACGAGCGGAGCGTTATCCAGCTTGTTTTTTTCCCGCGCCATGGATTTTGCCTTGCGGGCGGATTCGCGCACCTTTGCCGCCTTAATGGCCTTGTCCGCCATAAGTGAGGCCGTTTCGCTATTCTTCAAGTCCTCAAGGAATGGCGTTAGAAATTCGTTCATAACGAACTCCACCGCGGGCTTGGCTTCCGTGTTGCCAAGGCGCGTTTTGGTCTGCCCTTCAAACTGCACAGAGTGCATCTTCAGCGCAAGCACCACCGTAAGCCCTTCGCGGAAGTCCTCGCCGCTCAATGAAGCGTCCTTCTCCTTCAGCAGGCCGCTTTTGCGGCAGTAATCATTCATTATCTTCGTAAGCGCGCTTTTGAAGCCCGTTTCGTGCGTGCCGCCTTCGGTGGTGGGTATGTTGTTCACGTAGGAAAACATGCTTTCCGTGTAGCCGTCGTTATGCTGCATGGCAAGCTCCACCACTATGCCGTCCTTCGTTCCGCTTATGTGTATGGGTTCGGGGTAAAGCGGAGTCTTGTCCGCATTGAGATATTTTACAAAGTCCGAAAGACCGCCTTCGAAGCAATACTCGCGTTCCTTTTTGTCCCCGCGGGTGCGTTCGTCCGTAAGCGTAAAGCGAACGCCGCGGTTAAGGTAGGCAAGCTCCCTGAGCCGCTTTGATATTATTTCAAAGTTCATGTCCAGCGTTTCAAAAACGCGCCTGTCCGGCAGGAATGTGACCTTTGTGCCGCGCTTCCTTGTGCGGCCGGTCTCCTGAAGCGGGCTTTCCGGTATGCCGGAATGGGTTACGCCGTCCGCATCAACATAGCTATGGAACCGTTGAATATAGCTTTTGCCTTCGGTAGCTACCTCAACTATAACGTATTCGCTAAGCGCGTTTACAACGCTTGCGCCAACGCCGTGCAGACCGCCGGAGAAGCCGTATGCATCGTTATCGAATTTGCCGCCGGCGTGCAGCTGGGTATACACAACCTCAACGCCGCTCACGCCCAGCTTTTCATGTATGCCGACGGGTATGCCGCGGCCGTTATCCTCAACGGTTACGGAATTATCCTTATTCAATGTAACGTTTATCGTGTCCGCAAAGCCGTTGGCGGCTTCGTCCACGGCGTTGTCAACAATTTCCCAAAGCATGTGGTGCAGCCCGCGCGCACCGGTGGAGCCGATGTACATGCCCGGGCGCATACGCACGGCCTCCAGCCCCTCCATTACCTTAATATCGCTTACGGTATAGTCTTTAGACATATTCCCTCCAAGTGCGCCGCAGCGCAGAATAAAATCAATATTAACCAATTTTATATTATAATACAATGGTTTATTCTGGACAAGTCAAGCGCGGATATTTAACTTTTTTACCGGTAAAACTAATCAAAAACCGAAAAGAGGTGACATTATGAACGACACGGCGAAAATATGCCGCGAAATAAGCGACAGTGCGGACATGGGCAAGCTTGCGCTCAGCCGGCTTATAAAGCGCTGCCGCGATGCATCGTTTTGCAGCGTTATGGCGGACATGTTCGCGAACTATCACGAGCTGTATAACGATGCGCAGGAGATAATAAGGGAGCTTGGCCGGCACGATTCGGGCGCAAGCCCGCGGCAGAAGAAGCCCATGCTGATAGGCCTTGCGCTGAACACGGCAATAGACAGCACGCCTTCGCACCTATCCGAAATGCTGGTGCAGGGCTGCACGATGAGCCTTATAAACATTGCCCGGGCGGAAAACGAATGCGTCCGCGCGGATGCAAAGGCAATGTGCTTATGTAAGCGCGCACGCAGGAACGAGCAGGAAAACATTCAGCGCCTGCTCAAGTTCGTTTGATCATTCGCGGGTAAGCTCGGAATATATCGCGCTGAACACGGCCTGGCTGCGTTCTTCCCAAACGTCGCACGCATGGCGGGCCGTGGCCTCATCAGGCAGCAGCAGCTCTATTTTGACCAAATCGCCGTGCGGCTCCATAGCCCTCAGCGTTACCCTGCGGGCGGTCTCGCTTGCGCTGTCGCGCTCTATTTTGGTGGCAAAGCGCGTGCGGCGTATCAATACGGGCGCGTATTCCGCGGCGCGTGCGGCGATCTTGTCCCTCAGCGACCCGGGCAGCCGCACGGCGAACATATCGAGCGTCTGCTCACCCTGCGGCGTGACGAAATACGCCTGCCCATATGGGCGCGGCACGGCGCTTATAAGCCCTTCCTCCTCCAGCTCATACGCGGCGTTCTGCACCGCGAAATACCCAAGCAGATCATATATGCCGAAAAAGTCCGAAAGCTGCTCCTTGGTGGGCTGCATGCCGAGCGCCTTCAGCCCGTGAAGCACCATCAGCTTGTCCTTAGTAACTCCCGTTGAAAAGTATTCCATGTTTTCTCCTCATAGCACAGCTTTATATAATTATAGCATAAAACGCGGCGTATAAGAAAGAGGATGCTTTTAAGCATCCCCCCGTTGTATTTGTTCATTCATCAATGCATTCTATTGCCGCTGTTAAACCCTTGACCATATCCTCAAGCGGCATACTGGGCATGTTCGGCTTATTGGCAACCTGGCTTGGGATATAGGGAACGTGTATGAAACCGGCCTTTGTTGCCATGCTGTTCGCGGCAATATGGTCAAGCAGGGCATACATCGTGCTGTTGCACACATATGTGCCCGCGCTGTTTGATACCGCTGCGGCAACGTTAGCGCGCTCCATTGCGCTCACCATGCGCTTTATGGGCAGCGTTGCAAAATGCGCATTGGCTCCGCCCGTTACAACCGGCTCATCCTCCGGCTTATAGCCCGCGTTGTCAGCTATGCGCGCATCCATAACGTTTATCGCAACGCGCTCCGGCGTTATGGCCGCCCTGCCGCCGGCCTGCCCAAGGCATATGGCATAATCGGGCTTTATCTCGTCAACATAGCGGCACACGGCGTCCTTTGCGCCGAGGAACGTGACCTCAAGCAACCGCTTTTCAAGGCGTATACCGCCTATCGTTTCGGGAAGAAGCTCCAGCGCCAATGCGGAGGGGTTCTCGCTCTCCCCGCCGAAGGGTTCAAATGCGGTTATCAGCAGCGTTTTCATGCGCTCTACCTCGCCTTTCTGTATGCTTTGCCGTTTTCAAGGGCAATGCCCTTTGCTTCAAACATTTCGCTCACTGTTACCAGCTTGTATCCCTGCTCCACAAGGGCGGGAATTATCTGCTCCGCGGCGGCCGCGGTATCATCCCTGACGTCGTGCATAAGCACTATGTCCCCGTCAACGGCCTTCAACGCCTCCGCAACGGTGCTGTCCGTGTCCCGCGTTTTCCAGTCCAGCGTATCTATGCTCCAAAGTATCAGCGGGTATTTCACCGTTGCGCGCACGTCGTCGTTCTTCGCGCCGTATGGCGGGCGCACCAGCTTAGAGCGCGTGCCTGTTATGCTTTCTATAATGTCGGCGGTGTCCTCAACCTGGCTTGTCCGCTCGTCCTCTGATATTTTGGTCAGGTTCTTGTGGCTGTATGTATGATTCGCCACCTCGCAGCCAAGATCCGCCGCGCGCTTAACGGTATTGGGGAATTTCTCCGCCTGTGAGCCGAGCGCGAAGAAAGTGACGTGTACACCATATTCGGCGTATTGCTCAACAACGTCCAGTATGCGGTTTGTAACCTCGCCATACGGCCCGTCGTCAAACGTTAATGCGACCAACTTTTCTTCGCTTAGCGGGTTATCCGTTTCGCCCGGCATTATCGCGCCCGTGACTTCGGGCGTGGCGGCAGCCGTCTGCTCCGGCGTGGGCGAAGGCTCCACGGTCGGCACGAACGTGGGCGTTGGGTGCGGGGTTGGCTTGGGCACCTCGACTATATCATTATTTACATTGTTGGGGTTGTTATCGTTAACGGTGCAGCCGCAGAGGCAGAAAAGCATGGCGGCGCAAATGAGCATAACAAAAAAAGCCCTGATATATATAAAAACGATCCTATTCATCGTATTCTCCTTATATAAACGCCAGTGCGGCAGAAATTGCCGCAAAAGCTCATATAAATATGCTATCCTTTATTTTGCCCCAAGTCAAGCGGTTCAAAAATATTTAACACTTTTTCTTGACGCTTTCTCCTGCGCCTTGCAAAGGGCAGGCTTTTCCAATATAATACCATCAGGCGCATAGGCTGACCGCGCCCGAATGTTTGGAGGCAACGCATTTGAAAACGAGTGATTTTTACTATGATCTGCCGCATGAGCTGATAGCGCAGACGCCCATAAAGGACCGCAGCGCCGCGCGCATGCTTTATTACGATATGAAGAATAAGCAGATGCATGACGAGATATTTACCGATATCCTTACCCATTTAAGGCCGGGGGACATACTGGTGCGCAACACCACCCGCGTTATACCCGCGCGCCTTTATGCGCACAGGGAGGATACAGGCGGGCTGATGGAGTTTTTGCTGCTCAAAAGGCTGGATGACCACCGTTACGAGGCGCTGGTTCGCCCGGGCAAGCGCGCAAAGCCCGGCCTTATATATAAGGTAACGGACGAACTGAGTATAGAGGTTGAATCCCCGACCGACGCGGGCGGCAGGATAGTATATCTTCATTATGAAGGCATACTTGAAGAGGTGCTTGACCGCTGCGGCGAAACGCCGCTACCGCCATACATAACCGAGCGGCTGGACGATAAGGAGCGCTATCAAACCGTTTATGCCAAGCAGAACGGCTCAGCCGCCGCACCAACCGCGGGGCTGCACTTTACGGAGGAGCTGCTCAAAAAGGTGCAGGATATGGGCATTGAGATAGCGGATGTGCTGCTGCACGTGGGCCTTGGCACGTTCCGCCCGGTATCGGCGGAAAACGTGGAAGAACACCATATGCACAGCGAATATTATGAAATGAGCGAAGAATCGGCCCAAAGGATAAACCGCGCCCGCCAAAACGGGGGCAGGATAATAGCCGTCGGCACAACGTCCTGCCGCACGCTTGAAAGCGTGGCCGATGAAAACGGCGTTGTTCACGCCAAAAGCGGCTATACGGACATATTCATAACGCCGGGCTATCGCTTTAAGGCCGTGGACGGGCTGATAACCAATTTCCATCTGCCCGAATCAACGCTGCTTATGCTTGTGAGCGCCCTTTGCTCGCGCGAGGAAGTAATGGCGATATACGCCCATGCCGTAGAGGAACGCTATCGCTTTTTCAGCTTCGGCGATTGCTGCCTGTTCCTGTGAGGTTGACAGTATATCAATATTTGCATAAAATATTGATATAATAATTGCGGAGGTGATGGCATTGCCGGCTATAAGACCGAGTTCCGATCTTAGGAATGGGTACAATGAAATATCGGAATTTTGCCATAAGTATAATGAGCCCGTATACATTACAAAGAACGGCACGGGCGATCTGGCCGTGATGAGCATAGAAACCTATGAACGGCTTGTGGGCAGGTTTGAGTTGTATTCACTTATGGAAAAGGGAATTAACGACGTTGAACAGGGCCGCGTGCAGAATGCGGACGATGCTTTCGCACGGATAGAGCAAAAGCTTGGGCAGGGCAAAAATGGATAATTATTCCGTCATGATGTCCGCCGCAGCGGCAGAGGACATTGGGGGCATAGCGGACTACATAGCCAATACGCTGCTTGAACCGGAAACGGCCGCAAAGCTTATTGGCAGGCTGAAAACGGCCGTAAAATCGTTTGAAACAATGCCTGAAAGGCATCCGCTCGTGGCTGATACATACTTGGCGCTTCGCGGCATACGGACATTGCTCGTGGATAATTACTGCGTTTTTTATGCCGTGAACCGCGCGGAACACACCGTGAACATAATCCGCGTGATATACACAAAGCGGGCGTGGGAAAAGCTTATTTGACTGCCCACGACCACATAGGAGGAAAGATGAACCAATTCCGTTTTGAACTGATACATACCTGCGCGCAGACGGGCGCGCGGCTGGGGCGGCTGCATACGCCGCACGGCGTTATAAACACGCCCTGCTATATGCCCGTGGGTACGCAGGCCACCGTTAAGGCAATGACCCCGCGGGACCTTGCGGACACGGGCAGCGAGATATGCCTTGCCAATACATACCATTTGTTTGAGCGCCCCGGGCACGAGCTTGTGCGCGAGGCGGGCGGCCTGCATACGTTCATGCGCTGGGACAAGCCCATATTGACCGACTCCGGCGGATTCCAGGTATTCAGCCTTGCGGTTGCCAACAAAATAAAGGAGGACGGGGTAGAGTTCCGTTCGCTGATAGACGGCAAAAAGCATTTCTTCACGCCTGAAAAGGTTATGGAAATAGAAGAAGCGCTGGGTGCGGACATAGCGATGGTGTTCGATGAATGCGCGCCGTGGCCAAGCGATGAAAGCTATACACGCGCTGCAATGAACCGCACGCACCGCTGGGCGGAACGCTGCAAAAAGGCGCATACGCGGGAGGATCAGGCGCTGTTCGGCATAGTGCAGGGCGGAACATATAAGCACCTTAGGATAGAAAGCGCGAAAACACTTGCGGATATGGATTTCCCGGGCTACGGCATAGGCGGGCTTTCCGTCGGCGAACCAAAGCCGCTTATGTATGAAATGCTTGAGGAAATAGCCCCGTATATGCCCAAGGATAAGCCGCGCTATCTTATGGGCGTGGGAAGCCCGGACTGCCTTGTTGAAGGGGCTATCCGCGGGGTGGATATGTTCGATTGCGTATTGCAGACGCGCATAGCCAGAAACGGCCTTGCGCTTACGTCAACAGGCAAAAAGATGCTCAGAAACGCAACGTTTGAGCATGATTTTTCCGTTATAGAAGAAGGGTGCGACTGCTACGCCTGTTCAAACGGCTTTACCCGCGCATATATACGCCACCTTGTAAAATGCAAGGAGATACTGGCCGCGCAGCTTATAACCATGCATAACATACGCTTCTCGCAGCGGCTTATGGCTGGCGTAAGGCAGGCCATAGCGGAGGACAGGCTTATGGACTTCCGCAACGAATGCATTGCAAAAGGAATGTTTGATTGATATGAAGGAGCTTGAGCTGAAGGGACTTAGCGAGCAGGACACCGCACGCATAGGCGAAAAGCTTGGCGAAGGGCTGTTCCCCGGCGCGTTCATAGCGCTGTACGGCGGCCTTGGCGCGGGCAAAACAACGCTTACGCGGAGCATTGCCGCAGCCCTTGGCATACGCGGCATATTGAGCCCAACGTTCACGATAGTGCGCGAATACGCGGGGCGCATACCGCTTTTCCATTTCGATGCGTACAGGCTTGGCGATGCGGACGAGCTTTACGCCATAGGCTTTGACGAATACATGGCCCGCGGCGGCGCGATAATAATGGAATGGTGCGAAAACGTTGAGGATGCCCTGCCGTGCGACAGGCTTGAGATACACATTCAGGGCAGCGGCGAAGAACCGCGCTCCATGCGCATTGCTGCGAGCGGCGCGGCGCATGAAAAGCTTATGGAGGGATTGGCATGAAGAATATATTGCTCATATCCACGTCCGGCCGTGCGGCGGGCGCGGCGGTATGCCGCGGCGGGGAGGTAGTCCGATCAAAGCTGAGCGACAACGGCCTTACCCATTCGGAAACCATAATGCCGCTGATAGACGGGCTTTTTGATGATGAAATAAAGCTTTGCGATATGGATGCAGTATGCGCGGACGTTGGCCCGGGGTCTTTTACGGGTGTGCGCATAGGCGTATGCATAGCCAACGCAATGGCATATGCGCTCAAGCTGCCGGTGATAGAGGTAAGCTCGCTGCGTGCGCTTGCGGATGCCATTGACACGGGACGGCCCGTATGCGCGCTGATAGACGCCCGCAACGGCAACGGTTACGCCGCGCTTTATGAAAACGGGAAAGAGATCATTGCGCCGAAGGCCGTGGTAGTGAGCGAGCTTATTGCCGAATTGCCCCCAAACACCGTATTTACGGGAGACGGAGCAAAAACATACCACGACGCGATAGCCGCTGCACTGCCGAACGCCGCATTCGCTGCGGAAGAAAAGCATATGCTTACGGCGGATATGCTGGCAAAGTGCGCCGATGGCAAGCTTGAACGCGGCGAAACATGCGAAGAAGCGCGCCCGCTGTACCTTAGGCCAACGCAGGCGGAGCGCATGTATAAAGCGAAGGAGCAGCAAAAATGAGCGATATTGTCCGCCCGATGCAGGCGATGGATATAGACAGGGTATACGAGCTTGAAAAAACCTGCTTCCGCACGCCGTGGTCGCGTGATTCGCTTGCGGGGGAACTGAAGAATAAAATTGCGCATTATCTTGTGCTGGAGCGGGACGGCCGCGTGGTGGCCTACGCGGGCATGTGGATAATATACGAAGAGGCGCACATAACAAACGTTGCGGTCGATCCGGCGTTCAGGCGGCAGGGCATAGCCAAGCGGGTTATGCTTTGCATGATGCGTACGGCGCGGCTTTTTGACGCAACGGAGATGACGCTTGAGGTAAGGGAGAACAACTTCGGCGCGCAGGCGCTCTATGCCCAGCTGGACTTTGAAAAGGCGGGCGTAAGAAAGGGCTATTATACGGACACGGGAGAGGCGGCCTACATAATGTGGAACCGCGATATCGGCTTGACACTTGAGAAAAGCAATGTTACCATAAACCTATAAATATAAAATAAAAAGGAGATATACAGGAATGAAACAGCAGATAAACGCCGCCAACGCACCCGCCGCCATAGGCCCATATTGCCACGCGATAGAGATGGAGGGCTTTATATTCACCTCCGGTCAGCTTGGCATAGACCCCGCCACGGGTAAGCTTTGCGAAGGCGTAGAGGCGCAGGCCAGGCAGGCTTTTACCAACCTGAAAAACGTGCTTGACAGCGCGAATGCCTCCATGGACGATGTGCTCAAGACCACCGTATTCATGGTGGACCTGGCGGACTTTGGCAAGGTAAACGCCATATATGCAGAGTTCTTCGGCCCCAACTATCCTGCAAGGAGCTGCGTGCAGGTCGCCGCGCTTCCCGCGGGCGGTCTGGTTGAAATCGAGGCTGTTGCCAACAAGGCGGCCGATGAAATAGCTTCCTTCTAAGTAAGGAGCTGCCATGCAATGCCGTAACGCGGCAAAATATCCATTCAATTTTCGCCCACTCGTGTGCGCGGCGTTCGGCCTTGGCGCGGGGGTGGCGATAGGTATGCACATAAGCGGAGCGCGCGCCTTATTGGCGGCGCTCCTTTTGCTTATTGCGGCATATATTATGCATGCGAAAAAGCAGCGCGCGGCAATGGTAATGCTTGTGTGCGCCGCGGCGGGACTGCTGCGGGTGGCGGGCTATGCATTCCTTGCGCGCGAAGAAGTGAGCGAAATTATCGAAAACGCCCGCTTTTCGCGCAATCATACGCCGGCTGCGCTTATGCCAATGGTTGAAAGCCTGTATGCGCGGTGCGATGCGCTATTTAACGAAGCTTCGCCTCTTGCGCGGGCAATATTGCTGGGGGACAGGAGCACGCTTGGGTATTTTCAGCGGTATGCATTCCGCGCAAGCGGAGTATCGCACACGCTGGCGCTGAGCGGGCTGCATGTGTCCGCACTTACGCTTGTTTTGCTTCGCTGCATTCCGCCTAACCGTCCAAGGGTGCGGGCCGCGTTCGTGTTCGCATTCCTTGGCATATACTGCGCCGTGGCGGGCTTCCCCGCAAGCCTTATGCGCGCGGCAATAATGTTCATGTGCATTGTGCTTGCACCGCTGTGCCTAAGGCGGAACGATACCGCGTCCGCGCTTTCGCTTGCATTTATAATAATCGTGTGCGCGGAACCGCTCAGCATTTATTCTGCGGGCTTCTGTCTTTCCTTTGCCGCCGTGGCCGGGATAGCCATGCTGTATGCGCCAATTATGTGCCGCCTGCCCCGCGTGCTTGCACCCGTGGCTACAACCGTTGCCGCAACGCTTGGCACGCTGCCGTTCACGGTGATGTTCTTCGGAGAATTCAGCACATATTCAATAATTGCAAATATATTCATTGTGCCGCTTATAACGCTTGCGCTGCCGATAGGGCTTATCGCGCTTGTGCTTTCGTATATATCTGCGCCGCTCGGCGCGCTTTTGGCAATACCCGCGCGGCTGATGCTGGGCGCGAGCGAAAGCATCGGTGCGGCCATCGCTTCGCTCCCGTATGCGCAGATAAAGCTGAGCGGCTTTAACGGGCTTACATGCGCGCTGTATTTTGCGGCGCTTATAGTGCTTTCAAAATATTGCCTTATGGACAGAAATAAAAAGCTTATTTATGGCTGCGTGCTGCTTGCGCTTGGCACGCTGAGTGTCATTCTTGCTTGAACCGCCGCGCTTTATTGGCTATAATAGAAAACATGGAACGCAATGATTTTATGATAGCCGCCGGCAAGGGCGCGTTGAGCGGGGCATATCTTTTGCATGGCGAGGAGGAGTTTTTGAAGGAAAACGCCGTATCCTCCGCGCTGAAACTTATCGACCCCGCAATGCGGGACCTTAACGTGGACATATTGGAAAATGCGCAGGCAACTGCCGTTATAGCCGCGGCGGAAACGCTGCCGTTTATGGCGGAAAGGCGCGTGGTGCTGTGCCGTGCAATGCCAAAGGACGACGACGCAGTCCGTCTTGCCGCATACGCCGAAAAGGTGCCCGAAAGCACGGTTTTATTATTCTATATAAAGGGAAAGGCGGACGGGCGCAGCGCATTCGTGAAGGCTATGGCAAAGCTTGGCCGCAGCATAGATTTTGCCCCGCTGAACGAGATTGAGGCGCGGCGATACGTGCAGAAACGGGCAAAGACGATAGATGCGCCCATAACCGAGCAGGAGGCGGCGTTCTTCGTATCGCTTGCGGGAACGGACTGCGCTGCGCTTTATAACGAGCTTGACAAGGCCGCGTCCTACGCCGGAGCGGGCAACGAGATAACCCGGGAAGTTATAGCCAAAATAGTTACAAGGGATCTTGACTACGTTGTTTTTGAGGTACTGGATCAATTCATTGCCAACCGCGCGACGGACGGGCTGCGTACGCTGAACGGGCTGATGGAAAACGGCGAAAAGCCGCTGATGATAGCCGAACGTCTGCGGGACAAGGCAAAGCTTACGCTTCAGGCAAGGCAGCTGATAGATAAGCGCATAGGCAAGGACGAGATAACGCGCCGCCTTGGCGTAAGCTCGGGCTATGCATGGCGCGTGAGCGACAGCGCAAAGCGACTTTCCGCCGCGCAGGTGGCTGCGCTGACGGATGCGGCGGAAGCACTCAGCCGCGTGACAACAATGCAGCTGACGGGTCAGGCAAAGGCGGAGGATGCGCTGATACGCGCGCTTATGCTGCTTGCGCACAGATAAACACCATGCCCCTTGACAGGGGCTTTTGATTACACTATAATATCGTTACATGATATCGATTAACGATATTGATGCGAAGGAGAATGAAAAATGCCGAAAAAGGCAATGGAAAGCCTTACGGAATCGATGTTCTATGTGCTTATGGCGCTGATGCGGCGGCCCATGTGCGGCATAGAAGCGGTGCGCTTCGTAAGCGACAAAACGGCGGGGCGCATAAGCATTGGCCCGGCAACGCTGTATACGGTGCTTGCAAAGTTCGAAAGCGAAGGCTATATAGAAGAAACTGAGGTTGAAGGCCGAAAGCGCACATATCGCATAACCGAAAAGGGGCGCGGGGCATACCGCGCGGAGCTGAGGCGGCTTGAAGCGATGGCGGAGGACGCAAGGACGGAGGAATTGTTCTATGGAAAGCGGTAAGCGGGGCGCGGTAAGGCTGATACCCTGCGCGGATTACGATATAGAAGGGCTGCAAAGCTATTTTGAGGAAATGGCTGCAAAGGGGCTGCATCTTAAAAAGGACGGAATATTTGCGTATTTCGCTTCCTTTGAGCGTGGCGAGCCGCGGGAGGCGCGCTACCGCATGGACGTGAAGGAAAAGCGAAGCCCCATTATGGATGGCGATAACGGCAGGCCGACCGATGAGCAGATAGAGCTTTGCAGTGAGCTTGGCTGGGAATATGTGGATTCGATAGGTGTATTCCATATTTTCCGCACATATGACGCAGCGGCGCCGGAGCTGAATACGGACGCGGCGCTGCAATCGATAGCCGCCAGGCGCATCGTGCGCAGTCAGATAGAAAGCGTTTTGGTGTTGTGTTTCTGGCTGCTGATATATCCCGTGCTGAAGCTTGACGGCTTGCTGCTGCCAACCATGTTCACCGTCGGCACGGACGTTATGCTGCTCGCGTTTATAATAGACATATGGTGGATAGCGGGCAGCATAGCGCGGCTTATATATCTCAGCCGCATAAAGAAGCGGCTTGAAGCGGGGGAGAGCATAGTGCGCCGCGTTAAGCGCAGCAGCGCGCGCTATATTGCCCCGCACATAGCGTTCGCGGTGCTGGCGGCGGCAACGGTATGCCTGTTCATAACGCGCTGGAGCGAGGCGGATAAAGGCCGCGTACCGCTTGAAGAATACGCGGGCGAATTGCCTTTCGCTACAATTGCGGACATTGTGCCGGGCAAATATGAGCGGATGGGGTTTCCTGTGACGGACGGCATACAGGTGCGAAGCGACATACTTGCGCCGGTGGTGATAGACTTCCGCGAATATGCGGCCGTAACGGTCACTGGCGGCAAAGCCTTTTCCGGCGGGCTGCTGACAGATTATTATGAAACCGTGTCGCCCCGGCTTGCCCGCGCCGCGGCGGAGGAGCTGCTGCTCAACGCAAGGCTGAAAAGGCATTATACACCGATAGAGCTGGGCGATACGGGCGCGGACATGCAGGCTGCGTATTATGACGAGGTGCATATGCCCACGGTAATACTGCAAAAAGGCAGCAGAGTAATAAAAGCAACACTGTACCAAACGGGGGAATACACCATAAGCATGGACGAATGGGCAGGCAAGCTGCTCGGCTGAGCATCACGGCAGCACAAGTATGCGTATGGTTATAACCGTTGCTCCGCTTAGCAGCAGCGCAAGCAGAAAGTTGACCCCGCAGCACAGCAGCAATATCATGATAAGCACGAAAAGCATTGCACAGCGTATTGATTTACGCTTTACGCATTGCTTTTTTACATATACTGTTGCGGGCCTTCGCTGTAACATATATATCCCTCCTTATATAGTATAATACGCTTTCGCGGCATGGCTTGACACACGGCCTGCCGCCTTATTTTTTGCCGCACATAAGGCGCGGTTACGGAATAAAGTGATGATATAACGATATGGAGGCCATTATGAACGGCGATAATGCATATATAGTTGAATTTAACGGGGTAAGCCTTAATTATCACGATGCGCAGGGCGAAACGCCGGCGATAAGGGGCCTTGACTTCGGGGTGAAGAAGGGCGAGTTCGTGTCTATAGTAGGGCCGAGCGGCTGCGGAAAAACAAGCGTGTTGAGCATAGCCGCGGGCATTGCCGTGCCGAGCGGGGGCAGTGTGCGCATAGAGGGCGGCAGGCCGGGCTATATGCTGCAGCAGGACCATCTGCTGGACTGGCGCACGGTGGAAGGGAACATATTGCTGGGGCTTGAGGTGCAGGGCAATCTGAACGAAGAATCCCGCAGCTATGCGCTGGAGCTGCTTAAAACATACGGACTCGGCGAGTTTGCCGGGAAATACCCTTCTCAGCTTTCCGGCGGCATGCGGCAAAAGGTGGCGCTGATACGCACCCTTGCAACGCGGCCGGAGCTGCTGCTGTTAGACGAGCCGTTTTCCGCGCTCGATTTCCAAACGCGACTCATGCTTTGCGACGAAATGCACGATATATTGAAGCGCGAGGGCAAAACGGTGATACTTGTTACGCACGATATTTCCGAAGCAATATCAATGGGCGACAGGGTGCTTGTTTTCAGCGCGCGGCCAACGGGAGTGAAGGCGGAGCACATAATCGACCTTAGCGGAAAAAGCCCGCTTGAACGGCGCAACGCGGCAAACTTCAAGGATTATTTTAACGCCATATGGGGGGAACTGGACCATGATGAAGCAAAATGACGCGGCCTTTTCGGCGGAACACAGGCAATATATTGCGCGGCTGAACCGCTCCCGCCGGGGCATAAAGCTTGCGCGCTGGCTTATATTGATAGTATTCATTGCGCTGTGGGAGCTTTTTGCCCGCGTGGGGATAATAGATCCGTTTATAGGCAGCTCTCCCGTAAGGGTGGCGGAAACGATAGCGCGGCTGTATGCCGGCGGGGAACTGTTTTTGCACATAGGCATAACGCTTTATGAAACGGTGCTGGGCTTTGTACTTGGCACGGCGGCGGGCACGCTGATAGCCGTTGCGCTTTGGTGGAGCCCGGCGCTAAACCGCGTGCTGGATCCTTATCTTGTGGTATTAAACGCGCTGCCTAAAATCGCGCTGGGGCCGATACTGATAGTGTGGTTCGGCGCGGGCATAACGAGCATAATAGTAATGGCGCTGCTTATATCCTTTGTGGTAACGATAATGAGCGTGCTGGCGGGTTTTAACGAAATAACGGGCGAAAAGCAGCTGCTCATGAAAACGCTTGGCGCAAGCAAGCTGCAAATATTCACAATGGTGGTGCTGCCCGCGTCGCTGCCGACTATTATGAACGCGCTGAAGATAAGCGTTGGCATGAGCTGGGTTGGCGTTATAGTCGGGGAATACCTTGTGTCAAAGGCCGGCCTTGGCTATCTTATAGTTTACGGCGGGCAGGTATTCAAGCTGGATCTTGTTATGGCGAGCATAGTGGTGCTGTGCCTGCTTGCGGCGCTTATGTATTACGGCGTGGCATATATGGAGAAAAAGCTTGTAAAGTGGCGTATGCACGGCGGCTGAGGGATGCTATAATATAACAATGATATAAGCATACGGAGGCACGCATGACGAACAAAGAAATGCTCTGTACGGCGCTGAAGCAATCCGCGCTTGAGCTCAACTGCACCGTTGACGACCTGACAAGAGGGAAAAGCAAAGCCGTTATATCAATGGCGGCGGAGGGCGCAAGGAAATATCTTTCGCTGCCGTTTTATTGCCAGCTTGTAAGCTACGGCAGCGGCATAGTTGCATCCGTAAACGAGGAGATATATGCCGACGCAAAGGCGTATATTGAAAAATACGCGCCTGAGCATTGCTTTGAAACGCCTAACATGCTCGTTTTGCAGTCCGCGCTTGAGCGGCGGGGCATGAGCGCATGCTTCATGGCGGAATACTGGCTTTGTGATACGGATGCAATAAGGCCGATAGACTGCGGCTATGAACTGCGGCTGCTTACGGCGGAGGATTTTGCGCCGCTGTATACGCCGCAATGGAGCAACGCATTGTGCGAAAAGCGAAAGGAGCTTGATGTGCTGGGTATAGGCGCATATGACGGGGAAAAGCTTGTAGGCCTTGCCGGGTGCAGCGCGGACTGCGAAAGCATGTGGCAGATGGGTGTCGATGTTCTGCCGGATTATAGGCGGCGCGGGATAGCTTCAGCTGTGACAGGTCGCCTTGCGGCGGAGATAATGGCGCGGGGCAAGGTGCCGTTCTATTGCTGCGCATGGAGCAACGTGGCGTCCGCCCGCAATGCCATACGCGCAGGTTTCCGCCCGGCATGGGTGGAGCTGACCGCCAAAAGCGCCGAATATACCGCGGATATGAATAAATAATAAACATATATGTATATACCGAAAAATTAGCGGCAATACTCCCTTCCATAAATAAACCCAAAGCGGTTATCAGGAGGGGAGTATATGTTTTTTTCGGCGGGTGCATTGTTCGGCCGCGCGGCGGCGATAGATCTTGGCACGGTGAATACGGTTGTGGCGATAGAGGGGCGCGGAATAGTGCTGAACGAACCCACGGCGGCCGCGGTATATACCGAAGCGCAACGCGAGCGCGGCATAATTTCAAGCGGGGCGGATGCGGAACGGCTTTACGGCCGCACGCCGGGCGGGGTGAACATAATATACCCCATGAAGGACGGCGTTATTGCGGACATATCGGCCGTGGGCGATATGCTGGGCGATTTTTTCATAAAGGCATTCGGGCGCAGGCGCGGCGCGGCGGGGGCAAGACTGACGATATGCCTGCCGCTGTGCGCAACGGAGCTTGAGCAGCGCGCGCTTACGGATGCGGTCAAGGCCTGCGGTGCGCGGGAGGCCACGATAATACCCGAACCACTTGCGGCGGCTGCGGGCGCGGGCATGGACATATTTGCGCCGGTTGGGAGCATGGTAGTGGACATAGGCGGCGGCACAACGGACACGGCCGTTATAAGTTACGGCGGCATTGCCGCAAACGACAGCATAAAGACCGGCGGGCGGCATATAGACGGCGCCATTGCGGACTACGTCGCCGCGCAGTACGGCGTGAGGATAGGCGAAAAAACGGCGGAGGAGATAAAGCTTTCGCTCGGCGCGGCGCTGATAGGCGGCATGGAGCGCAGGCAGTTCAAGGGGCGCAGCCTGAAAACGGGGCTGCCGGAATGCGTTGCGCTGACCGGAGGAGAGGTGAGCCACGCAATCGCGCCCACGGTAAGAAAAATAGTTGATTCCGTAAGGCGGACGCTTAGCGAAACACCGCCGGAGCTTGCGGCGGATCTTATCGACACGGGCATAGTGCTCACCGGTGGCGGGGCGAAGCTTAAGGGACTTGATAAGCTGATAAGCCACGAAACGGGGCTGAAGGTGAGCATAGCGGAGGACCCTATGTACTGCGTTGCGCTGGGCGCGCTGAAGCTTGGCAGCGGGGAGGATATGGACGCGCCAAGGTACGCATAAGGCGCAATATAGTTTAACTTAGTGTGACGTTTTGCGTATTCTTATTGCGCGAGCGGCGGCAAAATATTATAATAAACGGGTTAAATGAGGCAATTTAGCGGATTTATTATAGAAAGGATGCCGTAATGCGCGGATTGTTCAAAAATAAGCCTTTGATAATAATGCTTGTGGCGGTGCTGCTGCTGGGCGTGCTGGCGTTCATAACCAGCGCGGACAGATCCGTATCGTGGGTGGAAAGCACGCTCGGCTCCGTTTTCCAGCCCGTGCAGACTTTTGCGGCAAAGGCTTCAAACAGCATAATAGGCTTTTTCCAGCGCATATTCAAAACCAGCGATGCGGATAAGGAGCTGGAGCAGCTTCAGGTGCGCATGGCGCAGCTTGAGCAGGCGGCGGACGAAAACGCAACGCTAAAGGCGGAAAACGAACGGCTGAAAAAGCTGCTCAACTACGTTGAAACCCTTGAAAATTACGATTATGTCACCGCCGTTGTAACGGGCAACAGCCAGGGCGTGTGGTTTGAAACGTTCACAATAAACGCCGGGCGCAACAAGGGCATAAAGAAGGACATGAGCGTTGTGTGCGCAGACGGGCTTGTAGGCAGAATAATCGAAGTGGGCGCGAACTGGAGCAAGGTTACCGCCATAATAGACGCTTCAAGCGAAGTGAGCGTTATGGTGGAGCGCACAAGGGATATAGGCGTTGTGCGCGGCGCGTTCAGCACGGCGGATGATAACCAGCTGGAGCTTTACTATCTGCCGTCGGGCTTTGACCTTGTGCCCGGGGACAGGATAGTTACAAGCGGCATGAGCAGCATATTCCCTAAGTCCATAGTGGTGGGCACTGTGTCCGAAGTTACGCGCCGTTCCGCGGAAGGCACGCAGTCCAATGCAATAATCGAGCCTGCGGTAGACTTTGGGCACCTTGAAGAGGTGCTGGTGCTGATAGAAAAAACGGGAGAGGAGTAGGCCCATGCGAAGGTTATACATCGTTATAGCTGCCGCAGCAGGGCTTTATCTTGATTCCGTGTTTTTTGCCCGCGTGAATATAAGCGGCATCAGGCCGGACGCCATAATGGCGCTCACAGCGTCATTGGGCGTGCTTTTAGGCATGAAAAAGGGCGCGCTGTTCGGGCTGATAATGGGCCTTATTGCGGACGTATTGTATTCGCCCATGGTTGGGCTGAGCGCAATGGGCTATATGTCCGCCGGTCTTTTGGGCGGCGCGTTTTATCAAAAATACTATGCGGATAATATAATAATCCCCGCGCTTGTTGCGGCGGTGGGGGCAATATTCAAGGAATGCGTAATGGCCGCGGCCTGTGCCGCCGGCGGGGCTAAGTTCGGCTTTTTTACCGTGCTCGGAACATATATCCTGCCATGTGCGCTGCTGAGCGCCGCGGTGTGCATGCTTACCCATGCGCTTATGCGCCGCGCGCTTGCGGGGCAGCTTAAGGTGGAACATACATATGAACGGGATAGCCATGCCCAGGGAGGCGTAAAATGAAAAAACCCATATCCCGAATAATAATAGTTTGCCTGCTTATGCTTTGCATGATGGGCGCGCTTATATATCGCCTTGGCACGCTGACAATAAAGGAAGGCGAAAAGTGGGCGCAGACGGCGGACAGCCGCTCCACCCAAACGATAGCCATAAAGGGCGAGCGCGGCAGAATAATGGACAGGAACGGCGTTGTGCTTGCGTATAGCGAAACGTGCTACAACGTTGAATTCCTGCGCAATGCGGACAACCGCACAAGCTACGATTCCGCCGTGTATACCGAATCGCTCATAAAGGCGATAGAGATAATTGAACGAAGCGGCGGCCAAACAATAGACACATCATACATTGTGATGGACGAAAACGGGGAAATAGCCTACGACTGGCGTATAAGCGGCGTTGAAAGCAGCGAAGCAATAGAGCGCGTAAGGCGCATAAGGTACAAAAACTTCTGCGAAGCCATGTATATATCCATAAAGGACCCGGCTTATAAGGGGTATCCCAAGGACCCTACCAAATGGAACATGGAGCTTTGGCCAACGGCGGAATATGCGTATAAATACCTTAGAAAAACGTGGTACATACCCGAAGAGTATACCTTTGAACAGGCCAAGAAGATAATATCCATACGGCAGGAAGTGAACCTGAATAACTACCGCGCGTATGAGCCCATAACCATCGCCTATAGCGTTGGGCAGGAGGTCGTGAGCGAAATAGTTGAACGCTCAAGCGAGCTTGTGGGCGTGCAGATAGCGCAGAGCACCACGCGCGTGTATCCCCGCGGGGAAACGGCGGCGCACATAGTGGGCTATCTTTCAAGGAATGCGGACACGGTAAGCGCGGCAAAGCTTATCGCCATGGGCTATACCCGCGCGCAGCTTGAACCGTATTATCTTAAAAACGACGACGGCACATATTCAATGGGCGACGACGGCGATTATCAGATAAAAATGACGGATATGGGATATGCATACAGCGATTACATAGGCGTATCCGGACTTGAATACACAATGGAGGCATATCTTACCGGCGCCACGAAGGAGCATCAGGGCAAGCGGGAGGTTGAGATAAACAAAAACCTGAGCATAACGCGCGAGCTATCCTATGCTGAGGCCACAAACGGCAACGACGTTATGTCAACAATAGATATAGATCTGCAAACCGTGTGCGAAAACGCGCTGGGTTCCCTTATTACCAAAATGAGGGAACAGGAGCAGCAAATGATAGAGGAGGACGCGGCAAAGCCCGAAAAGGACCAGAAATATCAGGGCAAGGACATAACGCTTGCCTCCACGGGCGCAATAGTAGTAATGGATCCGCGAAACGGCGAGGTGCTTGCAAGCGCAAGCTATCCTTCATATGATCCGAACTGGTTCATGCAGGGCCTTACAAAGGAACAGAGCGAATACCTTTTCGGCGAAGCTGCGACGGACACTACCCCGCTGCGCAATAAGGCCGTTTCCGCGCGCTATGCGCCCGGCTCTATATTTAAGCCGTTGACCGGCGTTGCGGGCGTTAGCGAGGGCGTGGTGGGCATTGACGAAATAGTCAACGACCATGGCGACAGCGGCTATTATTACTTCTATTCCGTTGATGAAAACGGCAAGACCGTTGTACAGAAGCAGGGCGCGCCGCGCTGCTGGAGCTACCGCAACCATACCGCCCACGCGAACATAAACCTGACGCAGGCGCTCACGTTTTCGTGCAACTATTATTTCTGCGAAATCGCGAACCGCATGGGTATAGACACGCTGAACAAATGGATGGGCAAGTTCGGGCTGGATACCAAGACAAACATTGAACTCACCGGTGAGACTGCGGGCGTAGGCGGCGGGCAGAAGGTGCTTTTTGACAACGAGCTGACCGACAGCAACGGCGAGCTGAACATAACCGGACAGAAAACCAGCCTGCCCATACTCATATATAACCGCATACGCGAACGCCTGCGCGAGTATGTTACCCGCCGCAGCATGGAAATAGACGAACAGGCTATAAGAAAATGCGCGCTAAAGCTGATGATGCTGCAGGACGGCAAAGGCCTTGACGGTAAGGGCCCGGATATACGAAAAATACTGAGCGACGAACTGGGCATCCCCGAAGGATACAGCATAACGCAAAGCTGGACAAGCGAAATAGTTACGCTGCTTAACGAAATACAATGGAAACCTACACAGACCATACGCGCGGGCTTCGGCCAGGGTACAACGCTGGTTACGCCGATGGCCATAGTGCGCTACGTAAGCGCAATTGCCAACGAAGGCACGGTATATGATGCAAACATTGTTGAGCGTATAGTTGACCAAAACGGCAACCTGATAGAGGATAAGAATGCGGCCGTGTACGAAACCATTGGCGAGGATACAGCCGAATGGGACGCGCTTTGGGCGGCGGTAAAGCAGGGCATGGCGGGCGTTGTGTCGGCAGAGGATCACGGTACCGCGGGCGGCAAATTCTCGCAGGAGTTTACGGAAAAATACCTTGACAGGATAGCCGGTAAGACCGGTTCCGCACAGGTTGGTACAACATCGATAGATATAGAGAACACAAGCTGGTTCGTTTCCTATACCCCGCGCGAAGGCGAGGCGGAGCTGGTAATAGTTATATGCGTGCCTTCCGGCTACGCAGGCGTATGGAGCGTAAGCGCGGCGGAGGAGATATATACCTATTATTTCAATAAGCAGGATTCCGCCGCACCCGAAACGCTGGTGGATATAGGCGGCATTGCCCCGTAATAAATAGTGGTGTATAATTAACGGCGAAATAATTTTTTGCATAAAAGGAGGATTATTCAAATGAACATGCCAAGCAGGGTAGCGTTCAATCTTTTCGGGAAGGACATATACTGGTACGGTGTAATAATGGCCGCGGCAATGATAATTGCCGTTGGCCTTGCATATAGCGAGGAAAGGCGCAAAAAGCTGAAAAAGGACACGGTTATTGACCTGTGCCTTTGCATAATACCCGCGGGCATAGTGGGCGCGCGGCTTTATTATGTTTTGTTTGAACTTGAAAGCTATCTTAAAGACCCGATAACAATACTGTATATTTGGCGCGGCGGTCTTGCCATATACGGCGCGGTGATAGGCGGCCTGCTTGCGGCGTTCATATTCGCCAAGGTCAGGAAAATACGCTTCCTCACCCTTGCGGACGTAATTGCGCCGGGCCTTGTGTTGGCACAGGCGATAGGCCGCTGGGGCAACTTTTTCAATCAGGAAGCCTACGGCCTGCCTGTAACGCCGGAAATGCTTGCAGCGCACCCGATACTTGGTTATTTCCCAATAAGCGTTGCAATTGAAGGCACGCATTACTTTGACAAGGCCGTATGCACCGCCTGTGCGACAGCCGCGAACGGCGCGCATCTGCACTTAGCCACGTTCTTCTATGAATCGGCATGGTGCCTTATTGTATTCGTAGTGCTTTGGCTCACGCGCAAGCGCGTTAAGCACGACGGAGACACGTTCTTCCTTTATGTGCTGCTGTATTCGCTGGAGCGCACATTTGTGGAAGGCCTGCGCGGGGACAGCCTGTGGATAATCAAGCCCTCCGCCGCCGGAATGACGGACGGTGTAAGGGTATCGCAGGCGCTCAGCTTCCTGCTGTTCGTGGGCGTGCTCGCGTTCTTCATAATCCGTGCTGTACGGGAAAAGAAGGAAGGGCGGCTGATGTGGCCAAAGCCCATTGCCGTATGCGAATGCGCGAACGAGGCCGGAGCAAAGTGCGAATGCGAATGCGAGTGCTGCAAAGCCGAAGATAACGCCGCAGAGGAAAGCACCGAAGCGGACGCGGAAGATAAAGAGGAAACCACCCAAACCAACGACGATAATACCGAAAACGAAGAAGGCGAAGGTAAGGAATAAATGAACGACATAAGCTCGGAACGCAATTTGACCATGATGACGGACCTGTACCAGCTTACAATGATGTATGGCTATTACAGATGCGGCATGGATAAGAACGAAGCGGTATTCGATTTGTTCTTCCGCCAGCGGGACAACAGCGCCTATGCCATAATGGCCGGCACCGAATCCGTTATAGACTACATAAACAAATTGCATTTTGCGCCGGAGGACATAGAATATCTCCGCTCACTCAATTTGTTTGACGAAGGCTTCTTGAAAATATTGGCCGATATGCGTTTCACGGGCGAAATATACGGCATGCCGGAAGGCACCGTTGTGTTCCCTTACGAGCCGCTTATCCGCGTTAAGGCGCCCATTATGCAGGCGCAGCTTGTGGAAACAACGCTGCTCAATTTGGTCAATCACCAAACGCTTATCGCCACCAAGGCTGCCCGCGTTGCGTATGCCGCAAATGGGGACGGTGTGATGGAATTCGGCCTTAGGCGGGCGCAGGGACCGGACGCGGGCATATACGGCGCGCGTGCGGCAATGATAGGCGGCTGCACGGGCACAAGCAACGTGCTTACCGGGCAGATGTGCGGCGTGCCGGTATCTGGCACGCATGCGCACAGCTGGGTAATGAGCTTTCCTACCGAGCTTGACGCGTTCCGCGCATATGCGGATATTTTTCCGGATAGCTGCATGCTGCTTGTGGACACATATGATACGCTCCGCAGCGGCGTGCCGAACGCCATAAAGGTGTTCAACGAACTGAAGGCAAAGGGGCATAAGCCAGTAGGCATCCGCATGGACTCCGGCGACCTTGCCTATCTTTCCAAGCGCGCGCGCACAATGCTTGACGATGCGGGCTTTGCGGAGGCGAAGATATGCGCAAGCGGAGATCTTGACGAAACCGTTATACGCGACCTTAAAGCACAGGGCGCGAAGATAGACCTTTGGGGCGTCGGCACAAAGCTAATAACCTCAATGGATTTCCCTGCATTGGGCGGGGTATATAAAATGGCCGCGGAAATAGTTGACGGCAAGCTTGTGCCCAAGATAAAGCTGAGCGAAAACGTTATAAAGATGACCAACCCCGGCTACAAAAAGGTTTACAGGTTTTACAGCAACACCTCCGGCATGGCGCTGGCGGACCTTATTGCGCTGGAGGGCGAGGAGCTTGACTTTACGCGACCGCTGACCATATATCATCCGGAGCAGCGGTATAAATCCAAAACGCTCTATGATTATAACGTGCGGGAACTGCTTGTGCCGCTGTTCATAGACGGCAGGCAGGTTTATGACTGCCCGAGCATGGCGGATATACAGCACTATGCCAAGGCGGAGCTTTCCACATTCTGGGAGGAGAGCAAGCGCCTTATGAACCCGCATGTGTACAAGGTCGACCTGAGCGACGAACTGTATACGCTTAAACAAAAACTGATAGAGGAGCTGCGCAATGCGCGAAAGGGTGAATAAAGGGCTTATACTGCTGCTTGCGGCGGGGCTTATGGCGGCCGCGCTTTGCGGCTGCGTGCGCTTTGAAAGCACGGTTGATCCAAGCGTTACCATGCCGCAGGAGACCACTGGGGTGGAAGCCGAGCCTTCCCCGACGCCCGAGCCTACGGCGGAACCAACGGCCGAGCCCACGCCGGAAGAGGTGCAGCAGATAGACGTATATGACGAACTTGGCGCGTTCATAACCGGAAGCGACCATTACAGGCGCTATATCTCCTTTGAAAACATACAGGTATATGAGCAGGAGGAGGACACGTTTGTTGATATGCAGGCGGTGAACGCCTATCCAAAGGCCATACTCTGCGCGCTGCATATGCGCTTTACAGATGAAACGGGAGAGGTGGTTGCAGAGTGCCGGCTGCAAGCGCAGGACGGGCAATATCTGCTTTCGCTTGAGCCGGGCAGCAACACGCTTTATGCCCAGGTGCCTACGGATATGCGCATAACCGGGCTTGATTTCACGATAGAGTATGATGAAAGCGTTGAGGTTCTGCCGGATATTACAGAATAAACCGATGAAAAAACAGCGGACGGTGCAATAAATGCATCGTCTTTTTTATGACATATGGATATAGGTATTGATTATGGATACGCAGTTTGGTATAATGCACAGTCGTGGGCGACAAAACAAAACTCTGCCTACGCAGGAGGAATAATGTTTAACCTGAAACAGCACAATACAACCGTGCGCACGGAGCTTATCGCCGGCATTACCACGTTCATGGCGATGGCGTACATACTCATGGTCAATGCGGGCATGTTCTCCGCACTTGGCGACGGATATTATAACGCCGTATATATTGCAACGGCCATATCCGCCGTGTTCGGCACGCTTTTGATAGGCCTGCTTGCCAATCTGCCGCTTGCGCAGGCTTCCGGCATGGGCCTTAATGCATTTTTTGTGTTTTCTGTATGCATCGGCATGAACTTCACCTATGCAAATGCGCTCGTCATGGTTCTTGTGGACGGCATAGTGTTCCTTATACTTACCGTTACCGGCCTGCGCCGCGTTATATTCGACGCCATACCAAAGGCCGTAAAGGCTGCCATAGCGCCGGGTATCGGCCTGTTCATCGCCTTCCTCGGCCTGCAGAACAGCGGCATTGTTGTGAACAGCGACTCCACGCTTGTTGACCTTCATTCCTTCAACCTTATGTTTGGCCACACCACCTGGGCGGAGATAATGCCCCTGCTTGTGACCATATTTGCAATAATAGCAATAGCTGCCATGGCCAAGAAAAAGGTCAAGGGCGCTGTGTTCTGGGGTATAATCGGCGGCGCCGTAGCTTACTATGCGCTGGGCCTCATAACCATAGAGAATTTCTATGCGGAGCATGTGCAGGGCAGCCTTTCGCTCAATATAATCCAGCCCTTCCGCGATTTCTTCAGCCTTTCCTTCGGCAAGGTATTTACGGAAGGCTTTGACTTCTCCGCGTTCATAGCGGCGAACGGCGCTGGCAGCTTTGTTGCAACGTTTATTGCTACTATGCTTGCCTTCTGCATGGTTGATATGTTCGATACTCTCGGCACCCTTTACGGCGCGTGTTCCGTGGGCAACCTGCTTGATAAGGAAGGCAACGTGCCCAATATGGACAAGGCCATGCTTGCCGATGCCGCGGCTACCTGCTTCGGCGCGGTCTGCGGCACGTCCACCGTTACCACCTTCGTTGAATCCTCCGCCGGCATAGCGGAAGGCGGCCGCACCGGCCTTTCCTCCGTGTTCACCGCGGCAATGTTCTTTATCGCCATGTTCCTTGCGCCCATAGCGTCCCTCGTGCCCAGCTGCGCTACCGCAGCATCCCTTGTGTACGTCGGTATACTGATGATTGGCGGCGTTAAGGAAATAGAGTGGAGCGACCCCACCGCAGCCCTGCCCGCGTTTATGACAATGGCCTGCATGCCCTTCACCTACAATATTTCCTACGGTATAGCGTTCGGCCTTATCACCTATATCTTCGTGAAGATATTCACCGGCAAGATAAAGGAAATAAACATAGGCACCTGGATAATAGGCGTGCTGTTCGCGGCCATGTTCTTCGTGGCAAGATAAAAAATAGTTAAAGCGTTGTTGTTTAAGGGGCATCCGGAAACGGGTGCCTTTTGCTTTGTGCGTTAGCTGATGCAAATAATATGTTGACAAACTTATATGACAATAATATAATACATAATGACAATTAAAGTTGTCATAAAGACAAACGTCGTTGTCAATGGAGGTGCTGCGTGGTATTACGAAACCGATTGAAGGAAAGACGGGCCGCATTGAACGTTAATCAGCAGGAAATGGGCCGGTTGTGCGGCGTATCAAGGCAAACTATAAGCCTGATAGAGCGGGGCGATTATTCGCCGTCTGTCACGCTTGCGCTGACAATTGCCAAGGTGTGCGGCGTTGCGGTGGAGGAAATTTTCTATTTACAGAAGGAGGCGGAAAATGAACAATGATGCTATAAAGAGCGCAAACCGCAAGGCATTGCCTAAGTTTATACTGCTTACGCTTATAAGCACGGCAATCGGCGGCGCGGTTGGGTATATTCCGGCGGGTTTGGCGCGTTTAGGCGGCCGGTGCCGTTTATAGTGGCTGTTGCGGCTTTCATTGCCGTTATGGTTGAAACCATAATAATTCAGCAGCGGTGCGTAGATGCCGTAAAGCGTATGAACCCCGAAAAGACCGCTTCCGTCTATGATGTGAAATTCCAACGGAAATGGATGGACAGCTGCGACGAGGCGGAAAAGCTGATGATAGGCAAGTGCGCGTATAAGGCTTATGCTGCGACCAATACGGCCTGCGCTGTGCTGGCAATAACATTTGCCGTGTGCGCGCTTATATTCAACACAGGGTTCCTGCCGTCTTTTGCTGTGTGCGTGATCTGGTTTGTACTCCAGTTCATATATTACAGGGAAACGATAAGATATTCCAAGGCCGGAAACAGGATATCCTGATTTGAAGGAGGCTAAATGCAAAACTCTATTTGGATAGCGGTGTTCCTGCTGATCATACTTCCGATGCTGGAACGGCGCAGAAGAAGAAACGCGATAATTAAGCACGTTTTATACAACAAAAAGCGAAATAAGGAGAACAACAAAATGAAGGAACTTGCGAAGCAATTTATAGGCAAAGAGTGCATAGTTTATACCGTTACAGGGTCGGACGGGATAGTGAAGGGTACTATAAAGGACGTTGCGGACGACGGCATAATAATTGAGCGTGGGGACGGCATAGAGGCCGTGAACCTTGAATACGTTACCCGCATACGCGAATGGCCGCGCAACGCGAACGGCAAAAAGAAGGCAATATTTGACTAAGGGGGGGAGGGACGTGTCAAGAGTCACATAGTTTACAGATTGTGCAATCACATGGTTTACACATTGAGCCTAATCCAGCCTGGGGTCATTGTCCAGGAGATAGCACTTTTTGAGTGTGTAAACTCGCTTGTCCAAGTCGATGCGGCCGATTCGGAACTGTCTGAACACCAATGTGATTTGCCCCGGGAGCGCCGACTCGCGAACGGCGATGCTTTTCCCACGAAACCCTTCGCTTAGAAAATATCGGTGCCCTCCGTAGCTGAAATAACCCGTTTCTGAGACTTTACACCGCTGATACTCAGGGCCGTATTCCCAATCAATGACCTTTTCGGGAAATGGGTGTTCGCTCTTTTGAAAGACAGCCGACGGAACGTTCAAATCCAACGCGCAGTGCGGGCGTATGTTGTTGTAGAAGCTGCGGTATGCGTCAAACTTAAGCTGTGCATCCGCAATGTCAAGAAACGAGTTTACGTTCAGACACTCTCGCGTAAAGGAGCGATTGTATCGTTCGTCTTTCCCTTGGGTCTGCGGGTGGAGCGGTCGTCCGTGGATCGTGAGAACGCCCAACTCCATAAGCCACACTTCAAACGCCGTATAGCCCATGCTCTGAGAGGTTCCCCACGGGTTTCCGTTGTCGCAAAGCAAACTGAACGGAAGCCCGTATTCCCTAAAAAGCCGCTGAAATACCGGCTTTACCTCACCTAAAGTTTCGTTTCTCAATGCTTCTGAGCAAAGGCAGAACCGACTGCAATCGTCCAGAATATTAAGCGGATAGCATCTCTCGCCATTCTGCATTTGAAAGTGTCCCTTGAAATCGGCCTGCCACATGTCATTAGGCCGTACCTTTTCAAACCGCTTGTAGTGTGCGGCAGCCTGACTGGCAGCCTTGCTTATGAGATTGTTCCTGTGAAAGATATTATTGATTGTTCGGGCGCTGGGAAGGTTTGGATAGCCATCGTTATCCATGATCTTTCGAATCTTCACTGCTCCCAAAGCAGGATATTTCTGCCTCATGCGTACAATGTCCGCTTCCACTGCCGCCGAGACTCGTCTTGCTTGAATTTGGGGCGCCCGGCTTTGATTTGACATGGGCTCCCCCGCCAGAAATCTACTGATCCACTTATCGCCTGTCGGACGGCTGATACCGTATTCACGGCACAGAGCAGCTTTACTCTTCTCCATGCTCAGTGCACGCTTTACAAATTCTTCTCGCATTATTTCCACAGTCCTTTCCTGCCAAGCCATCTCCATCGTTTCCTTTTCTTTTGAGATGCCTTGAGTATATCAAAACTGTAAACCATGTGATTGCACAATCTGTAAACTATCTTACTGCACTTTACAGGACGCTCGGCCGTTCCCTTCTCATCCCTTTCTCTTTTATGCCCAAAAAGCAAAAACCCCTTCAAAAGAAGGGGTTTTTCCTTTGGCGCAGAGAAAGGGATTCGAACCCTTGTTACGGTTCCCCGTAAACACGATTTCCAGTCGTGCGCCTTAGACCAGCTCAGCCATCTCTGCAAGCCGCTTGATTATAATACACTATTTTACGTCGCATTGCAAGCAAAATTTGTATTTATGCCGCCAAAAGCTTTATCGCTTGACAATCCGGCCCGCGCGCGGCAAAATTATGCTCGTATTATATGCGGAGGTTGACCTTATGGCAAGTATAGAAAAGCTGCCCGCAGGCGCATTTAACATAAGCCGCTGGAGCGGCGGCACAACTACGGAGCTGTTCATATGGCCGCACGGCGCATCCTATGCAGAACGCCGCTTTAGCATACGCATAAGCACGGCCACGGTGGACATAGCCGAATCCACGTTCACCAAGCTTCCCGGCGTAACGCGCTATATCGCCCCGCTTGGCGATGGCTTTACGCTCAAAATAGGCCAAAATGAGCCTGAGTTTATACCGCATGCCGCCGTTAAGCGCTTTGATGGCGGGGAAGATGTGACCTGCGCAGGCGCCGGACGCGACCTTAATTTGATGCTCAGCGGCGCGGCGGGCGAACTGATAATGATAAAGCCGAACGAACGGCATATCGTAAGGCAAGCGGAGTTCTTGTTCGCCTATGCCGTGCAGGATTGCCGCATAAGCGTCGGCAGCGTGCAGATGAATACCGAAAGCGGCGAATTACTGCGTATATATGCCGATGCGGGTGAAACGGTCACGGCTTCCGGCGAAGCTGGCCTTTTCTATGCGCAGCCATAATAATTTAACTATAATATCCGCGCTCGTAGGGAATACTACCCTCAGTTGACAAAGAAAGAGGGCGGGTATGGATGAACAAGACCGATAAAAAAGAAAAGCAGCATAAACGGGGCTTTTTTGCGTCGCTGTGGCGTGTTGTCCGCACGATACTTATCGTTGTGGCGGGCGCAATGGCGGCGTTTTTGCTGTTTTTTGCGGTAAAGCTGCTTAATATTGATTCATGGAAGGATTTTGACCCGGATAAGATACTTTCCGCGCCGCAAACGCTTATTGTATACGATGGCGGCGATGCGGAGGCCGTGCGCCTGCACGCAAAGGAGGACAGGGTATATAAGCGCATAGAGGAGTTGCCGGACCATGTGCAGAAGGCGTTCATTTCTGCCGAGGACGCGCGCTTTTATAAGCACCGCGGCGTTGATTTCATCCGCGTTATGGGCGCGCTGTGGACGGACATAAAGCAGATGCGCTTTGCCCAGGGCGCAAGCACCATTACTCAGCAGCTTATAAAGCTGAGCCACCTTACAAGCGAAAAGACGATAGCCAGAAAGCTTGAGGAAGCCGTGCTTGCAATGCAGATGGAGCGGCTGTATGAAAAAGACGATATACTTGAAATGTATCTCAATTATGTGTACTTCGGCGCGGGCTGCTACGGAATAGAAGCGGCTGCGCTGAACTATTTCGGCGTAGGGGCGGACAAGCTGAGCATTGCGCAGGCGGCGGATCTGGCGGGCATACTCAAGTCTCCCTCGGCCTACGCGCCGCATATTGATCACGAGGCTTCGCTGAAACGGCGAAACACCGTGATACGGCTTATGTATGACTATGGCTATATATCGCAGCAGGAGAAGGAGGAGGCCACCGCAGAGCCGCTTGTTTTGGCCGAGAAGGAGGAAACGCACCGCGGCTATTATATAGACGCAGCGCTTGAAGAAGCGCAGGGCATACTTGGCATTGGGATGGAAGAACTGCTTTGCGGCGGATACCGGATATATACGGCGATGGATACCAGGCTGCAATCGCTGTGCGAGCAGACGGTGAACAACGCGGAGTTTTTCCCCGAAGGGTGCGAAGATTGCCAGGCGGCGGTAGCCGTTGTGCAGCCGAATACGGGATTTGTGCTTGCAATGGTTGGTGGGCGCGGGGACGCGGGGGCAATGGCGTTCAACCGCGCGAACGATATGCGGCGGCAGCCCGGCTCGCTTATAAAGCCGGTGATGGTATATGCGCCGGCGCTTGAGCGGCTCAATTATACCGCCGCAACAATGCTTATGGATGAAAAAACCACGTTTGGCGATTATTCGCCCAAAAACGCGGGCGATAAGTATTACGGCTGGGTAACGCTGAGGGACGCCGTAAAGCGTTCGCTGAACGTGCCCGCGGTAAGGGTGCTGAGCGAGCTTGGCGTTGAAACCGGCAAGGAATTTGCAAAGAGCGTGGGCATAGAATTTGACGAAAGCGACACCAGCCTTACCCTTGCCCTGGGCGGGTTTTCATACGGGGTATCCCCGCTTGAAATGGCCGCGGCATACGCAAGCTTTGCTTCCGGCGGGGAATACCGCCAAAGCGCGCTTATAAGGAGCATTACGGACGCGAACGGCCAAGCGCTTTATTCGCATGAGGATAGGCCTGTGCGCGTGATGAGCGAGGGCAACGCATATATACTTACAAGCATGCTGCAAAGCGTTGTGAGCGAGGGCACGGGCAAGCGGCTTGGCGAGCTGAACATTGCATTGGCGGGCAAAACCGGCACCGTTGGCGAGGCTGACGGCAACCGCGATGCATGGATGGCCGTGTATAACGGCGAATATTCCGCCTGCGTATGGATGGGATACGACAGCGCGCGGGAGGGTTCACTGCCGCCCAAGGCCACGGGCGGAAAATATCCCGCGCTGATACTGTATGACCTTTTTTCAAAGCTGTACGCGGACGGCGCCGCGCCTGAATTCACAATGCCCGATACCGTTGAAAAGGTGAAGCTTGACGGCTATACGCTTAAAAGCGAGCATAGGGCCGTGCTTGCCAACGCCTTCACTCCGAAGGACAGCACAGTGGGCGAGGTTTTCCTGAAGGGTACTGCGCCGGAGGAAACCACGCAGTATTGGGCCGTGCCAAAGGCCGTGAGGAACGTGCGCGTGGAACTGAACGAAAACAACAAGCCGGTTATAACGTTCAGCGCGGCGGAACAGGGAATGAATTATTGCATATACACCATATCGGGTGCTGAACGCACAATGATAGCAAGCATATCGGGCGATGGCACATTGCGCTATACCGATGAAGCGGCGCATGGCGGCATGGCAAGCTACGCCGTGGCGGCGGAGCATCCGCGCCTTACGGTGCTGGGCAAAAAGGCGCAGGGGCCGCTGAGCCGCACGGTGAGTGTTATTGTGCCGTACAGCGCGGCGGAACAAACGAATGTCCCCGAGGTAACGCTCGAGGACACCGAAATTGATTATGATTTTGATTGGGAGAATGCGAATTAGCCCTTTATGCGGCGGTAAACGTATGCTTTAAGCTGTTCTACGGAATCCTTCGCGCTGCCGTTAAGCTTTGCGCTGCCCTGGGCGGAATCGTCCCGCCCGCCGCCTTTGCCGCCGAACAGGGCGTTCACGGCCTGAATAAGCTCGCGCATGCTCAGCGCCACGTCCGCCGAGCGCGCCACGCGGTAGCTTAGCATTTCATCCTTTTGGGAAAGCACAACGGCAACCATATTGCCGCATGCGCAAAGCTTTTCGCAAAGGAAGCCCAACTCATTAGCCTCTAACCCTTCTTCCATGGTCACAACTGCGCGCGTTTTGCCGCAAAGCTCCGCCTTTTCCGCAAGCTCCTTCGCCCGGTAATCAAGCAGCATATCCGTGCGCTGCTTGAATTCCCGCTTCATGGCGGCAAGTTCGTCGCCCTGCTTTATAACGGCGTCCACGGCCTTGTCCGCGCTTGTGCTGAAGCGGCGGGCTATGGCGTCCATACGCGCGCCGTCCTGCTGCATGGACAGAACAGCCCTCATGCCGCATACAAAGCCTATCCTAACGCCGCCTTTATAATTCATGTGGGACAATATCTTCAATACGCCGACCTGACCGGCGCTTTGGCAATGCGTGCCGCAGCATGTGCAGGAATCCACGCCGCCCGCGTATACAACGGTTATTTCGCCCTTTAAGCCCTTTGCCTTTTTGCGAATTTCTATGGTTTCGTATTCTTCGGGCGTAACGGTTACGGTGCGGGTAGGCTCGTCCCGCTGAATGGCCTCGTTCACCTTCAATTCAAGCTCGGCTATCTGCTCCGCCGAAAGGGGCTTATCAAAATCCACGGTAACTATATCGTCCGCCATATGGAAGCCAACGTTGGTGCAGCCAAACATGCTGTGCGCAAGGCCGGAAAGCATATGCTCGCCGGTGTGCTGCTGCGTATGGTCAAGGCGCACGGCCTCATCCGCCGCAACATGCACGCATTGGCCTATATCAAGCGGCCTATCGCAGCTATGCCATATGTTCCCGCCCTCCTCGCGCGCATGGGTGCAGCGGGCGGAACCTATGTATCCCGTGTCGCTTAGCTGGCCGCCGCCTTCTGGGTATATTGCGGTGCGGTCGAGCAATATGTCGAATGTGCCGTCCGCATTTGCGCGGCAGTCCAGCACCGCTGCATCGCATTGTGTGCAGCCGTTTTGATGATATAGCTTAGCGGTCATACATGCCTCCGGTTATTGCATAAAATATGCTTTGCATTATACCATAGTAATGTTATAAAATAAAGAAAAGCCGTAAACGGGCTGAAATACAAACAAAGGGAGGGTGCATATGAAATTCAGCGAATATGCATACAAAAGGCCGGTTTTTGAGGATGTGAAGGAGCAGCAGCTAAAGCTTATAGCGGAGCTTGGCTACGCAAAAAGCTTTGAACAGGCGGAGAAGGCTTTTCTTGACAGCGAAAAGCTGAACCGTTCCGTGCAAACGATGGGCACGCTTGCATCAATACGCTTCACGCTCAATACTGCGGACGAATTCTATAAGGCGGAGCAGGAATTCTGGGACGAAACAAGTCCGCTTCTGATGGAGCTTGGCGTTAAAATGAGCGCGGCGCTGCTTGCATCCCCGTTCAAGGCCGACTTTGAAAAGAAGTACGGCGAAATGCTCATAAAGAACGCGGAGCTTGCCGTAAAGAGCATGACGCCGGAGCTTATTCCGCTTATGCAGGAAGAAAACAGGCTGAACAGCGAATACAGCGCCCTTACATCAAGCATGAGCGTAACCTATCAGGGCGAGGAGTGCAACAACTACGGCCTGCTAAAATACATGGAAAACAGCGACCGTGACATTCGCCGCGGCGCGTTCCATGCGTGGGCCGGATGGTTTGCCGATAATGAAAAGAAGCTTGGCGAGCTTTACGATAAGCTGGTGCATCTTAGGCACAGCATGGGCAAGATAATGGGCTTTGAAACGTTCACGCCGCTCGGATACATGAACATGGGCCGCATGGACTACACCGCAAAGGAAGTCGCCAAATACCGCGAGCAGGTAGTTAAATACATCGTGCCCGTGTGCATGGAGCTGCGCAAGCGGCAGGCCAAGCGTCTTGGCATAGATAAGCTGCGCTTCTTTGACGAAAAGCTGCTGTTCACCAGCGGCAATGCCGACCCGATAGGCGACCGCGACTTTATGGTTGACGCGGCGAACAAAATGTATTACGAGATGAGCAAGGAAACGGGCGAGTTCTTCGACTTTATGCGCGAGCATGAGCTGATGGATCTCGATACCCGCCCGAATAAGGCCGTAGGCGGATACTGCACATTTATAGCGGATTATGATTCACCGTATATATTTTCCAACTTCAACGGCTCCGCGGCGGATGTGGGCGTGCTTACGCACGAGGCGGGCCATGCGTTTGAAGCGTTCTGCGCCAGCCGCCATCAGCCCATTTCCGAATACTGCTGGAGCACCAGCGAGGTGAACGAGATTCACTCCATGTCCATGGAATACTTTGCGTATCCGTGGCTGGGGCTGTTCTTCGGCGACGGCGTTGTGAAGAACCGCTATACCCACATGATGGAAGCGCTTACGTTCATACCCTACGGCTGCTGCGTGGACGAATACCAGCACATTGTGTACGAGAATCCCGACCTTACGCCCGATGAGCGCACCGCCGCATGGAAGGAGCTTGAGAAGAAGTATCTGCCCGACCGCGACTACGACGGCGTGGAGGTAATGGAGAAGGGTGGATTCTGGATGCAGAAGCTGCACATTTTCACCTCTCCGTTCTATTATATCGATTATACGCTTGCCTCCATGGGCGCGTTCGAGTTCTTCGGCCGCATGCAGGAAAACCGCGAACAGGCATGGAAGGATTATTACACGCTGTGCTGCGCGGGCGGCAGCCTGCCGTATCTCAGCCTGCTGAAGCTTGCGCATCTGTCCAATCCCTTTGAGGAAGGCACTGTGCAGCGCGCGATAGCGCCGCTGGTGAAAGCGCTTGGTGAGATAGACGATATGAGCCTGTAAGCTTACGCCGCATGGCATAAGCTTAAAAGGGACGCTTTTATGCGTCCCTTTTGGCGTAATTCGATTATTCAGTTCATCAGTACAGCGTCGCATGCTTCGCGCACGGCGCATTGGGCAAAATAGAATTCCTCGCGCGGTATCCAAACCGTGCGGAATGTTTCAACGTGGTTAGGATTGCGCACGGCAATGCGGCTTAGCTGCTTTTCGGGCGATATATCCATAAACACCTTTATATCAAGCATATCCGCCAAAAGCGGGTGGCAGCTATATGAGCCTTCTATGATTATGTTCGCCGCCGCGCTCAGCCTGACTGATGGGAGAAATCTATCCTCGTGGCAGGCATACGGGCGATATACAGCGTCCCTGCCCGCAAGAAGCGGCGTGATTATTTCGCTTATCAGCCGTTCAAACTCAATATTCCCGCCGGGCTGTGCCATGCGCTCAGGCGTGCGGAGCGCAAAGGGCAAATAGAAATCATCCATATGCACCACGTTGCAGCTAAGGCTTTGCGAAAGCTCATTTGCAAGCGTTGTTTTGCCGGAAGCGCAGCGGCCATCTATGGCTAATATATATGGCTTTTGCGGCTGCATTCTATCGATAAGCCCAAGTACAGCGGCGGCGTTGGGGCTACTCATTGGCGGCAGCGGGCTCCTGCCTGGGCGCGCGCTTAAACTTAACAAGTCCGGTTTTGTTCAACGCGACCATCAGCGCGGGGATGAGCACAAGCTGCACTATTATGCCGGGTATGGCATTGATGAATGCGCCGGCCATGAATGCCTGCCATGTGAAGGAATTGCCCTGAAGGCCGAATATAATTATTTCCGCAACGCCCCAAACAAGCCTGCCGGCAAGCATGGCTATTATTATGGAACGGTACAGGGCTATTACGCACTGCCAACGGGAACGGTTGTACAGGAATCCTGCTACAAAGCCGTAAGTCGCAAGCTCAAACGCCATGGCTATTGCAACGTAAACAGGGGGCATGGAGAAAAAAAGGCACCGCGTCAGCGGCAGAATAAAGCCTATCACCGCACCGTATTGCCAGCCGCATATAAGCCCGCAAAGGAACACGGGAATATGCATGGGCAGCAGCATGGAGCCGAATTGGGGAATCTGCCCCGTAAGGAAGGGAAGCACATAACCGAGTGCTAAGAATAATGCCGAAAGAGTAAGGTTTCTTGTGTATTTGCGCATACGTTCACTCCTTTTTGCTAATATACCATATTTGAACATGTAATATAATACTATCACTTCGCTGTGGATTCAAAGCTTTTTTTCTATATAAATGTGAACATAATTTGTTATATCCATAGCTGTAGGGTTTGACAACGCGTTAACAACAGGTATATAATCCATATAAAGATGGCTTAACAAGGCCCGTCACGTTATGCTATCAAATCTAATGCAGGAGGAAAAGTTATGGGTAAAGTATGCGTCGTTACCGGAGGCGGCTCCGGAATGGGACTGGCTGCGGCCAAATTTATGCCTAAGGACAGAATAATAGTTGTGTCCGGAAGAACAGAGAGCAAGCTGACTAAGGCTGTTGAGGAGCTGAAGGAAGCGGGCTTTGAGGCATATGCAAAAAGCTGCGATACTTCCAAACGCGAAAGCGTGAAGGCACTGGCAGAATATGCTGCGTCTCTGGGCGAGATTATAAACGTTATCCATGCGGCGGGCGTATCCCCTGCAATGAACGTTACGATGGAGGATATACTCCGCATAAACGCACTTGGCACAGTATATGTAAATCAGGAATTTGCGAAGCTGATGCATAAGGGCAGCGTAATAATAGATATAGCGTCCATGTCTGCATATGCAATGCCTGAACTGATGCTGCCTAAAAAGGCCTATCCTCTTGCGGAAACGGACGAGGCGCTGTTCATCAAAAAGGCGCTTAAAATGACGGGCATGATAAAGGACGAATATCAAAAGAAAGGCCTTGCGTATTCCGTGTCCAAGAACTTTGTAACATGGTACGCGGCAAAGTGCGCGTTCGATTTCGGCCCGCGCGGCATCCGCGTGGCTTCGCTTTCGCCCGGACTTATCGCTACCGACATGGGCAACCTTGAAAGCGAACACGGCGGCAGCATGCTGGCAACATCCTGCGAGGAGCGCATGGGCACGCCGGAGGAACTGGGCTTTGCGATAGCAACGCTTGCGGACGAGCGCAACGGCTATCTTGCGGGCGTGGACATACTGTGCGACGGCGGCACGATACGCGGCCAGAAGGAATTTAAGAAGCCGAGGAAATAAGTAATCTTAGCAAAATAAAGATACCCCCGTAAAACGGGGGTATTTCAGTTAAACCGATTATGATTGCGGGAAAAGTCTGGTTGGGGCAAATTCTTCATGGAAAAGCATTTCGGCTGAAGTATACTCGCCGGAACACACGCGCGCCATGCAGTTCATTATATCGTCGGCGCCGCTTGCAAGCGAACTTCCGCCGTATATTATGCCGCTGATATCCACGTCAATGTTTTCGGCGGAGTTTTTGCATGTTTCGCGGTTGGCGCATATCTTTATCACGGGGGAAACCACGGTGCCTACGTTGTTGCCCTTGCCTGTGGTAAACAGCTGCACCGCAGCCCCGGCAGCAGCCATGGCCGTAAGCAGATCCGCAGCGGCGGAGGATGTATTCATGAAGTATAGGCCAGGCTCAGCGGGAGCCTCGGCGGTATCCAATATGCCGTGAATTTTTGCACGGCCTATTTTTTGTATGTTACCCATGGCCTTTTCTTCGATTGTGGATATTCCTCCGGCGATATTGCCCTTGTTGGGCTGGGAGCCGAGAAGGTCAACGCCCTGGGAAAGTATAAAGTCAAAGTAAGACCTGTATACCTTCATAAAGTCAGCCTTGAGCTCTTCAGTTTCAAAGGAATTCACCAACACCTGCTCTGCGCCGGTAAGCTCCGGAGTCTCCCCGAACATGATGGTTGCGCCGCTCGATACCAGCCGTTCGGTCACAACGCCCACGGCGGGGTTGCTGGCAAAGCCGGAGGTTGTGTCCGATTCGCCGCATTTTAGACCAATGCAAAGCTGGCTGAGGCTTGCTTCCTCGCGCCTGAGTCCGGTGGCGTAGCGCACAAATTCCATGGCCTTGCGGGCCGCCATTTCGATTGTTTTTAGATCCCCGTTGCCGGAAGATGAAAAGCCTGCCACAGGCTTGCCTGTGCTTGCTATGCCGTCGGTTATCACCTTTGTCCATTCCGGTTCTATACCAACAACTATAACGGCAGCCACGTTTGAATTACAGCCCGTGCCTATGAGAGTGCGGAAATGCAGATCAAGATCCTTGCCGAACTGCATCCTGCCGTAAGGATGATAAAATGTCTTTGTGCCGTTTATAAGGCTGTTTACGCCGCGGCATATCTGACTTGAAACCGCATCCAGCGGCAGCAAAAGAACGTAATTGCGCACGCCAAGGCTGCCGTTTTCTCGCCTATACGCCCAAATGTTGATATCTTTCATGTGCGTCACCATTTCTTCGTTTTGATATTATGTATGTGTACATAACTGCCTGCTTGAATATCCGCCGTAGCCCTGCCTATTATCTGGCCGTATTCTATTACGTCCTGCCCTTCAGTCATGTCGCTCAGGGCTATTTTGTGGAATATGGGAATATTCTCGCGGACGGTAAGGCATAGCTTTTCTTCCGTAGCTATATCCTTTACCGCTATCTCGCTGCCTGCGTTTACAGGGTATATAACAATGCCTACCGTATCTTCTGCCTGATGGCGCAATGCACTGTGCTCCACTGTGCAACCTCCTGTTCTGTATCTGCCTTTTTAGGGATTATAGCAAATATGCGGACCGTATCTGCGGTCCGCATACCGTTTTTATAGATTCTGTGCTTAGCCGATTGTCCACTTCAGCAGCCGCTTTTTAAGCTTTTCAAACAGCTGCATGACTATCACCAGCACGACTACCATGAATATGAACCCGGCCCACACGTTTTCATATATGCCGAATTCAGAGTACTTCTTTACGAAGAAACCCATGCCGTACTGAGCGCCGTACATCTCCGCATACACAAGCATTACGAAGGTGCTCCTGAGGGAGTTTACAAAGCCCGCCAGTATGGATGGACTGGCCGCGGGAAGTATAACCTTGGTCAGCTTCTTTATGCCGGTCAGCTCCAGCGTGGCGGCATTATCGAGATACCGCTTATCTATGGTCATTATGCCGGTTATGGTGGCAAAAAGGGTTGACCAGAAGGAGCCGTATACGATAAGGAATATGGACGCCGCCCTGAAAGTGGGGGCCAGCAGCAGCGCAAAGGGCGAGAGCAGTATGGATGGTATCACGCTGAAAGCATATATCACCGGATGCAGCGCATCGCGGAGCTTTGTATGCATACCCAGCAGAGTTCCTATGGTCAAAGCAACGGTTATTGAAATAAGGATAGAAGGTATCATCATGCCTATTGAAGACACGAGGTTCACCAGCATGTTTTCCCTGTTTTCGTAAAAGGCTTTGCCTATGGCCTCCACCTTCGGGAAAAGATATGCGTTGGCCTTTCCGCTTGCCGTAATGGCCCAGTAAAAGACCGCAAGGGCAGCGTAAATCAATATGGTGCTCCAGTATTTCTTAAAAAAAGCCTTTATCTTTCCCATTATACCGCCCTCCTGAAGGATGATGGATTATTATTTGTCGTTCTCTGCGTAGAAGGCGTCAAGACCGGCGAAGAAGTCGGCATAGTCGGCGCCAAATTCTTCCTTGGCTTCTTCCAGGGCCTGCTCATACAGCTCGGTATTGATGTGATCCTCAATGTTGATGTCCTTGGCGTTTTCGCTGAGGAAGCCGGTCTTGTCCAGTATATTCCAAGCGCGGACAACGGAGTTCTTGAGGGGATCTACGCTTACGCTGTAATGCTCGTTGAGCATGTAAGCGGCAACGTATTCTTCGCTGGCTTCTATCTTCTGAGCCATCAGCTTTACGGCTTCTTCCTTGTTGGCTTCATAGTCGGCCTGGGCACGCATGAGAGCCTTGAGGATGCACTTGACGGTGATGGGGTTATTCTTTACGAAGTCGCTAGAGGCAACCATGCGGCAGCAGGAGTAGTTGGGCATTATGTCGCTCTGGTAGCAAACAATCTCTATACCTTCAGTGGTGGAGGCGGAGAGAGCTTGGCCGGTGCCCTGAAGCGCGAAGTCAACCTCGCCCTTAAGAACGGCGGCAGCGGCATCGTTGTAATTGGTGTAGGATATCCATTCAAGGGCTTCCAGCGGCTTGTCGTAACCGAGCTCCATAACGGCGCCGGTGAAGGCAAAATAGCTGGGGTTGCAGGCGAACTTCTTGCCGATGAGGGATTCTACGCCCTTCCATTCGGTGCCGGTCTTGGCGATAACAGGCATGCAGCCGGTAACCATATGGCCGCCGAAGATGGTCAGGTCAACGCCGGAAGCGATCTGCTGGAGGGGGTTGCTGGTGCCGGAATTGGAGACGACGTCTACCTTGCCGGAAGCAAGCAGCTGCATGGCATCAGCATTAGCGGTAGCGGGAACTACTTCAATGCTCAGGCCTTCGTCAGCAAAGTAACCCTTTTCCTCGGCGATGAATACGAGGATGTTGCCGCTGGTGCCGTAGTTCCAGCGAACGGTGCTTACTTCGGGAACTTCCTTTTCGGGTTCCGCGGGAGTTTCGCTTTCCGCGGGAGCCGCGGTATCGGCGGGAGTTTCGGTGCCGGCGTTGGATTCAACGGGGGCGGCGGTGGGTTCCGCGGGCGCATCGTTATTGGATGCGGCGGGAGTTGTACAGGCGGCCATGGATACTACCATGAGGGCAGCCATGAGTACAGCAAAAAGCTTCTTCATTTTCTGTTCTCCTTAGAGATAATTTTTATGCTCAGCCGGGTTCTGACCGGCGATGCAGCTTGGTTAGCCTATTCTGGTTGCAACATCCTGATTAATGTAGCGTATCAGGGTATTGCGCATATTAAGGTAGGCGACATCCTCAAACTGAGTCTCGCGCGTGGGGCGGTTGTCGGCGGGAATATCGCAGGTGAAAATAACGTTGCTTGGGGATTGACCAAGAACGAATATTTTAGTGGAGAGCAGTATTGCTTCATCCACGTCATGCGTAACGAAAAACACGGTTTTTTTAGGCTCCTGCTTATGCCAAAGTTCGATAACCATGTCCTGAAGCTTTGCCCTCGTTACCGCATCCAGCGCGCCAAAAGGCTCGTCCATAAGCAGTATCGGCGGGTCTATCGCGAATGCACGCGCTATGGCGCAGCGCTGCTTCATTCCGCCTGAAAGCTCCTTGGGCAGCTTGTTATAAACGCTTTTGTCAAGACCGACGGCGTTTATCATATCCAGCGCAATGCGCTTCAACTCCTTTTTATCGCGTTTTGGGAAACGCTGGGTCAGCGCAAGCATTATGTTTTCGCCAGCGGTCATCCACGGGAAAAGACCGTAGTCCTGAAATACGACGCCGCGGTTAAGGCTTGGCCCCGAGAACGGAATGCCGTCTAACAGTATTTCGCCGCTGCTCTGCTTTTCAAGGCCGGCAAGCAAGCGCAAAAGGGTACTCTTTCCGCAGCCGGACTGACCCAATATGGAAACAAATTCACCTTCGCCAACATCCATATTGATATCCTTGAGCACCAGCTTATTCGTGCCCGGATATGAAAAGGAAAGGTTTTTAATAATAGTTTCGTGCATAGGTTATCCCCTTTTGCTCAGCTTCGCGCGCCCATAGCACGCGCATGCGGTAGTTTATCATTGAAAAATAAACTTGTAAAATTCGACTTATGAATTTTAATGGGGTTAAATCGGTTTTGTGAATGCAAGCAAAAAAGAGTTGACAACGCGGGGAAAAGACTATATAATAGCCAAGGTCAAAGCAGAAGCCCCGCTTCTCACCCGCCGGCAAGTGCGCCAGGCGCGGTAAGTAAACAATGAGTATTGCGATTTATCGTGAGTATATCATAGGTGGGTGCTTTGCATCCACTATTTTTTTACGGAGGTGTACCAACATAGCCAGTCAAGAGCTCTTGATAAACGAGGAAATTCGGGACGCAGAAGTCCGCCTCATCGACGAAAACGGCAACCAGCAGGGCATCGTAACCATAGATGTTGCGCTGAGGATGGCCGAGGCTGCCGACCTTGACCTTGTCAAGATCGCACCCACAGCGGTTCCGCCGGTGTGCAAAATTATGGACTACGGCAAATACCGCTTCGAACAGACCAAAAGGGAAAAGGAAAACCGCAAGAACCAGAAGGTCATCGAGCTGAAGGAGATTCGCCTTTCGGCGACGATCGATCAGCACGATATGGAAGTGAAGGCGAAGGCCTGCCAGAAGTTCCTCGGCAACGGAGACAAGGTAAAGGTCACCATTCGCTTCAAGGGCCGCCAGATAAAGCATGGCGACATTGGAATGGACGTGATGGACGCTTTCTATGAAATGGTGAAGGACGCGGCATCTGTTGACAAGCCCGCCAAACAGGAAGGGCGCAACATGATAATGATACTGGTGCCAAAGGCAAACTAAACAATTTATCCAAGGAGGAAATACCCCATGCCAAAGATCAAAACCCACAGGGGTGCAGCTAAAAGGTTCAACCTTACCAAGGGCGGCAAGGTCAAGCGGGCTAAGGCTTACAAGAGCCATATCCTGACCAAGAAGAGCACCAAGAGACTTCGCGGACTGCGCCAGACTGGTTACATCGCCGAGTGCGAGGCCAAGAAGGTGCGCGAACTCATCCCGTATAAGTAAGGAGGAACAAACAACATGGCAAGGATCAAAAGGGCTGTAAACGCCGTTAAGAAACGCCGCAAGGTGTTCAAGCTTTCCAAGGGCTACTTCGGAGCCAAGTCCAAGCAGTATCGCGCCGCTTCTCAGCAGGTTATGCGCTCCATGGCGTATGCCTACGTTGGACGCAAGAACAAGAAGCGCGAATACCGCAAGCTGTGGATCGCCCGTATCAACGCGGCTGCGCGTATGTGCGGCACCAACTACAGCCGTCTTATCAACGGCCTTAAGCTGGCCGGTGTGGACGTGAACCGCAAGGTTCTGGCTGAACTCGCCGTAAGCGATATGGCTGCCTTCAAGCAGCTGGTAGACGTTGCCAACAACGCCAAGGCCTAAGCTTAAAACAGCAAAATATAAGCACTCTTGATCGTTCAAGGGTGCTTTTTCGTTTGGGCAAAATAAAACGAGGGCGGGAATCCGCCCTGCGTTGAAACAGAAATTAAAGCTTGCTGTTGATGGCGTTTGCGAAGCGCTCTGAAATTACGGCGCATGATTCAATATGAATTTTGCCGTTCTTAAGATGAAGCGTCATGGAATCCGCATTCTGCTTTAAGCTTTCAATATCGGAAAAATAGTATTTTGTTTCGTTGCCGAACATGGTACTATAAATGAATTCGTTATCATCAATCATTTCGACCCATTGGTTTTTATAGCATAATATTGCCGCGACTCCCAGGCAAAGGCATAATGCGAAGCCTATCAACGCATATACGGACACAACAAAGCACAGCACTAAGCACGCTAATGCCCCGGCCAATAAAACGCAGCCCAAAACGCATAGCCAAGCTGGCATGTGCATATCTTTTTCTTTCATAATGTTATACCCTCCGTTTTTATGATCTGCCATAAGACAGTTAGAAACAATATGATTTGAAAAACGAGGGCGGAGATCCGCCCCCGATATCAGTTGATAATCAGCATTCGGGTTCGATAAGGCCGTAGTTGCCGTCCTTACGCTTATAGATAACGTTTATCTGATTCGTGTCGCCATTGGTGAACATATAGAACGAATGGCCCAGCATTTCAAGCTGAAGCATGGCTTCGTCCACGGTCATGGGCTTAATGTCGAACCGCTTGACCTTTACCACCTTGGCCGCTTCTTCATCAAGATCGTCCTGCGTGAACGCATCCGCATATACCGGCTCCGGCGCACGGAACGCGCCCGCCCTAAGGCTCTTTTCAAGTTTGGTGCGGTGGCGCACTATCTGCTTTTCAAGCTTGCTGAGTACATTATCTACCGAGGCGTACATATCGCCGGAGGTTTCCTCCCCGCGGATTATGCCGCCCGCATAGGGTATCGTGACTTCTACAATGTGGCGGTTGCGCTCCACGCTGAGCGTAACATGCGCCTGGGTATCCTCAGGAAAGTACTTGTCCAGCTTGTTTACCTTTTTGTTGATAAGCTCCTCCAGGTAATCAGATACTTCGATGTTCTTTCCGCTGATCGTTATAATCATCCTTTTTACCCCTTTCTTGCGGCCCTTTGGTTTGCGGCCGCTTATATTATCTCTTTCGTTAAGTGTAGCACAATTTCCTGCATGGCAGTGTAAATTATAGGTGCTTTTTTTGTGAACACTTAGCGGCAGAGCGGCAACCGGAGCATCCGCAGCCGCATCCGCGCCGGCGGCGCATTATTATGCAGTATGCGCTGTATATAACGATAAGCGCGGCTACGGCATAGAAAAGCACGGCTTTGTCGGTCTCTCCGGTGAAAAGACCGATTATATTATATGTCAGCAGGGACATTATATACGCGCTTGCAAGCTGCCAAACAACGGCAAACGCCGTCCATGCGCGGGACTGCATTTCCCGCCGGATGGTGGCAACGGCGGCCATGCACGGCGTATAGAGCAGCACGAATACAAGGAAGGAATACGCGCTTGCGGGGGTGAATATGCCGCTTAAAGCCTGGCGCACAACCTCGCCGCCGGCGGAGGCGGAAAAGCTTGCAAACATGGAAAGCGAGCTTACAACGGCTTCCTTTGCCACAACGCCCGTGAGCAGCGCAACGCTTGCCTGCCACGACCCGAAGCCAAGCGGCTTGAATATGGGCGCTATTGCGGAGCCGATTGCGCCGAGTATGCTGAGGGAAGGATCGGATATAAAGTTAAGGCGGAAGTCAAAGCTTTGCATGAACCATAGAACAACGCTCATGGCGAATATTATGGTGCCCGCCTTTTCAAGGAAGTGCTCCACGCGTTCCCAAACGTGGGTAAAAACATTACGCGCGCTCGGCATGCGGTACGGCGGCAGTTCTATAACAAACGGCGCTTCCTGCTTATTTGAAGCAGCCTTGCGGAAAATAAGGCCGGAAAGTATGCCCAGCATCACGCCAAGGACATACAGGCTCAGTATTACAAGGCCGCGGTGCTCACTGAAAAACGCACCAGCTATAAGCCCGTATACCGGCAGCTTTGCGGAGCAGCTCATGAACGGCAGCAGCAATATTGTCATGCGGCGGTCGCGTTCGTTATCCATTGTGCGCGCGCCCATTGCCGCGGGAACGGTGCAGCCGAAGCCCATCAGCAGCGGTATGAAGCTTTTTCCGCTCAGCCCGAAGCGGCGCATTGGCTTATCCATTATAAACGCTATGCGGCTCATGTAGCCGCTGTCCTCAAGCAGGCTGAGGCAAAGGAAAAGCAGCGCTATCTGCGGCAGGAACGTGAGCACGCCGCCAACGCCTTTTATTATGCCGTCGCAGATAAGGCTTATGAACCATTCTCCCGCGCCCGCGTTTTGCAGCAGGCTCATTACGGCGGGGGCAACGGTGCCGTCTATAAATTCGCCTACAAGGTCGCTAAGCGCCGCGCCTACGGTTGAGAACGTGAGCAGGAATATAAGCCCCATTATCAGCAGAAAAAGCGGTATTGCAAACGCCTTATGCGTAAGTATTGCGTCTATCCTTGCACTGCGGGCGGCGCTTGAAGCTTTGCCGGAATGGTGATAGGCTTTCTTTGCAACGCGCTCGATATATGAATACCGGCTGTCTGCAACAAGTGATTCGCTGTCGCCTATCGGGTTTGCGGCGGCGTATTCGTTTATTATTGCGTCCACAAGCTTTGCATCCATATCGTTGAGCTTCAGGCTTTCGCGCACGCGCTCGTCGCCTTCAAGCAGCTTTATTTCAGCCCAGTGCAGCGGCAGCTTCGCGGCCTTTGCATAGGGTTCTATTATTGCGCCTATCTTATGGTGCTCCTCATGGGTAAAATCGTCGTAAACGTCGTCCGGCTCTATAAGGAAGCCCTCGTGCAGCTGCGTATGCGCCGCGGTGATAAGGCTTTGCAGGCCTGTAACAAGATCGTCTATGCCCGCGCCGGTGCGCGCGCTTATAGGCACAACCGGGATGCCCAGCTCAAGCGAAAGCTGCTTGCAGTCTATGCTGTCGCCCTGCTTTTCAACTTCGTCCATCATGTTCAGCGCCAGTATCATCGGGCGCTCAAGCTCCATCAGCTGTATTGTAAGATAAAGATTGCGCTCCAGGTTCGTGGCATCCACAATGTTTATTATCGCGTCCGGGTTTTCGTTTATGATATAATCGCGCGCTACTATTTCCTCCATTGAATACGGCGAAAGCGAATATATGCCCGGAAGGTCCACAACGGTCATTTCGTGGCCCATGGTGCATAATCCGTCGCTGTTCTTATCGGCGCGCTGCTTTATTTTGCCTTCTTTCTTTTCAACCGTTACGCCGGGCCAGTTGCCAACGTATTCCTTGCTGCCGGTCATTGCATTGAAAAGCGTTGTTTTGCCGCAGTTTGGGTTGCCCGCAAGCGCAAGCCTGACGGGGCGGTCCTCCTCAAACGTATCCTTGGGGCAGAAACCGTCCTTCGAACACATGCTCTTTTCCATTATGAAGCCCGTCAGCTCCGCTGCGCGTTTATGCTCGGCATGGTCTGCGTCGCGCTTATCGGCGCTGTGTTCGCGCTCCTCGCGGGCGCGCTTTTCTTTGGCGGCGATTGTGCGCTCAACATCCTCGTGCCACTTTTTGTGGTCGTCCTCGTTCATCAGCACTATCGTGTCTGCATCGGCTTTTCTTAGGGACATAGTGTAGCCCCTCAGTTCTATTTCAAGCGGGTCGCCCATCGGCGCAAGCTTGACCAGCTTTATCTCAGTGCCGGGCGTTATGCCCATGTCTACAATATGCCTGCGCATGCGCTTATCGGCAGATACAACTGCATAAACATGCCCGCTTTGGCCGCATTCAAGCCCGCTCAATCTTTTACGTGAAATCTGATCCATATATCCTCCGTATAATAAGTTAGACACAGCTAACAAAAATAATTGTATATCCGGCATATTGCGCTGTCAATGGCGTTTTGTGCGGCGGCGTGGTATTATATTGATATAAAATCAGGAGGTGACTGTATTTATGCATCCTGTAACAGTTGATGCTTTTTCTTCGGTGCCGTTCGGCGGAAATCCGGCGGGGGTGGCCGTGTTTGACGATAAATTGCCGGAGGAGGCTGAAATGCGCCGTATTGCGGCAAAAATGGGATATAGCGAAACGGCGTTTATATTGCCGCTCGGCGGGAACAGGTTCCGTATACGCTATTTTACGCCGGTTGAGGAGGTGCCGCTGTGCGGGCATGCCACGGTAGGATCGTTTGCATATATGCTGAAAACCGGCCTTGTGCGGGAAGGCGAAAGCTATGTTGCCCAAACCGGCGCGGGAGATATAAATGTGGACATTGCGGACGGGCTTGTTTGGCTGGATATGGCGGAGCCTAAGCCGCTTGCATTCTTAAATGATACGGACAGCGCGGCGCTTGCGGCGGCATACGGCATAAGTGCGGCGGACATGGGGAAACTTAAGCCGGCCATATCCAACAGCGGCCTTGCGGATATAATGCTGCCGCTTAAAAGCGCAGAAGTGCTTGCAAATTTGGAACCGGATATGGATGCGATAGCGAAACTTTCCAAAAAGCTGGACGTTACGGGTGTGCATGCGTTTACAATAGAGAAGGACGCGCTGCATTGCCGCAATTTTGCCCCGCTTTACGGAATAGATGAGGAAGCGGCCACGGGCACGTCCACCGGCGCGCTTACATATTATCTTTATAAGCACGGCATTATAAAGCCGAACGAAACAAATCTGTTCATTCAGGGCGAGGCCATGGGAAAGCCTTCGCGCATATATTCGCGCCTTGGCATAAACGGGGGAAGCGTGCGTATCCGCGTGGGCGGCAGCGGCTGTGTAAGGGAATAACAGGCAGCGAACGGCACTACACAACGGGCCGCGTTTCTGGTATAATAATACGAGGCACATAGAAGGAGATTAGCATGATAAAACACGTTGTTTGCCACCGCTACCGCGACAAGGCGGAGGCTTATAAGATCGCCCCTATGCTCAACGCACTTATGGGCAAGGTACCGTCGCTGAGGAGCATGGAAACGGGCATAGACTTTATGGATTCCGCGCGTGCGTACCACATGGTGCTCATAGCCACGTTTGACGACAGGGCGGGGCTTGACGAATACGCAACGCATCCGGAACACGTGAAAGTAAAGGAATACATACACAGCGTGCTTGAATCCTCCGTTTCGGTGGATTTTGAGTGCTGATATGGGTGCTTTTAAGGCCGTTACCCCTTTCGAACCGCGCGGAGATCAGCCGGAGGCCATAGAACGGCTGAGCCAAGGCGTGCTTAACGGCGACAGGCTGCAGGTGCTGAAGGGCGTTACGGGCAGCGGCAAAACATTTACAATGGCGAAGGTGATAGAGCGGGTGCAGAAGCCCACTCTTGTTATCGCACACAATAAAACGCTTGCGGCGCAGCTTTGCGGGGAATTTAAGGAGTTCTTTCCGGACAGCGCCGTGGAATACTTCGTTTCGTACTACGATTATTATCAGCCGGAGGCATATATAGCTTCTTCCGATACATATATCGAAAAAGTGGCCACGGTGAACGATGAAATAGATAAGCTTAGGCTCAGCGCGACAAGCGCGCTGAACGAGCGCAGGGACGTTATAATAGTCGCCTCGGTGTCGTGCATATACGCCCTCGGCGATCCGGAGGAGTATCTCAAACTTTCCGTATCGGTGCGCGAAGGCATGCGCATGGAGCGGGACGAGCTGCTAAAGCGCCTTGTTGACATACAGTACCAGCGCAGCGAGTTTGATTTTAATCGCGGCAACTTCCGCGTAAAAGGGGACACGGTGGACGTTATGCCGGCGAACTGGAGTGAGAAGGCGCTGCGTATAAGCTTCTTTGGCGACGAGATAGAGCGCATAAGCGAAATAAACGCCCTTACCGGCCAAACGATAACGGACAGGAGCCACGCAGCTATTTTTCCCGCCACGCATTACGTTACCGGGAGGGACAAGCTGGAGGCCAGCATAGGCGACATTGAGGCGGACATGCAGAAGCGCGTGGCCGAGTTCAATGCGGAGAATAAACTGCTGGAGGCGCAAAGAATAGCGCAGCGCACGGAATACGATATTGAAATGATGCGCGAAATAGGCTATTGCCAGGGCATAGAGAACTATTCCCGCTATTTTGACGGCAGGAAGCCGGGCCAGCCGCCGTTCACGCTGCTGGATTATTTTCCGGACGATTTCCTTATGTTTATAGACGAAAGCCACGTTACCCTGCCGCAGATACGCGGCATGTACGCGGGCGATTATTCGCGCAAAAAGGAGCTTGTGGAATACGGGTTCCGCCTGCCGGCGGCGTTTGACAACAGGCCGCTGAGATATGAGGAATTTGAAAAACGGATAAACCAGCTTATTTGCGTATCTGCAACGCCGGGCGAATACGAAACGGACAACGCTTCGCAAATAGTGGAGCAGATAATACGCCCCACGGGTCTGCTGGACCCCGAAATAACGGTAAGGCCGGTAGAAGGGCAGATAGACGATCTTTTGAGCGAAGTTAAGCTGATGGCGCAGAAGGGATACCGCACGCTTGCGACCACGCTTACAAAGCGCATGGCGGAAACGCTGACGGAATATCTCGATTCAATGGGCGTGCGCGTAAGATATATGCACAGCGATATTGAAACGATAGAGCGCATGGAGATAATACGCGACTTGAGATTGGGCGAGTTTGACGTACTTGTGGGCATAAACCTGCTGCGTGAAGGGCTTGACCTGCCGGAAGTTGGGTTGGTGGCCATACTTGATGCGGACAAGGAAGGCTTTTTGCGCAGCGCGACAAGCCTTATACAAACGATAGGCCGCGCGGCGCGAAACGTTGACGGGCGTGTAATAATGTATGCGGACGAGATAACGCCCAGCATGCGCGAAGCCATTGACGAAACGAATTACCGCCGCGAAAAGCAGCGCGCCTTTAACGAAGCGCACGGCATAACCCCGCAAAGCGTTAAGAAGGAAATACGCAACGTGCTTGAAATATCGCACAAAAACAGGCAGGAGCGCAGCGGCATATCAAAAGAGGAGCTTGAGCAGCGCACGGCCATTTTGCAGCAGCAGATGCGCCAGGCCGCGGCTGAGCTGGACTTTGAAACGGCGGCGAAGCTGAGGGATGAACTTTTCAGCCTGACGGGCGAAAGCGTGGGCGTAGCAAAACCTGCGCCGGGCACGATAGGCAGCGCGCGGCGCAGCAAGGGCCGCGGCAGAAAATCGCCAAAGCGCAAGTGATACACGCTTCGGCTTAGCGGATAGATACGGAATTAAGGATATATGAGAGACGAAATAGTAATACGCGGGGCGCGGGAGCATAACCTTAAAAATTTGAACCTGACCATACCGCGGGACAAATTGATAGTTTTCACGGGGCTTTCGGGCAGCGGCAAATCAAGCCTTGCCTTCGATACGATATATGCGGAAGGGCAGCGGCGCTATGTTGAATCGCTTTCCTCATACGCAAGGCAGTTTTTGGGCCAGATGGAAAAGCCCGATGTGGACACGATAGAGGGACTTTCCCCGGCAATATCGATAGACCAGAAGAGTACAAACAATAACCCGCGCTCAACCGTTGGCACGGTGACGGAGATACACGATTATTTAAGGCTGCTTTATGCCCGCATAGGCATACCGCATTGCCCAAAATGCGGCCGCGTTATACGGCGGCAGACCGTGGACGAGGTTGTGGAGCAGGTGATGGCCTTTGGCGAAGGGGCGCGGGTGCAGATAATCGCTCCCGCTGTTCGCGGCAGGAAGGGCGAGCATGTAAAGCTGCTTGAACAGATACAGAAGGACGGTTATGTCCGCGTTAAGGTGGACGGCGAGATATACGACATTGCGGATGTGCCGAAGCTGGACAAAAAGCTGAAGCACACCATAGACGTTATAGTTGACCGCATAGTGGTGCGCGCGGGCGCGGAAAGCAGGCTTGCAGGCTCGCTTGAAACGGCGTTTGCGTTCGGCGCCGGCCTTGCCAAGGTTGAACACAATGGCGAGGAGCAGCTTTTCAGCGAAAACTATGCCTGCCCGGACTGCGGGGTTAGCATAGAGGAGCTTACACCGCGCATGTTCAGCTTCAATAACCCGTACGGCGCCTGCCCAACATGCTCCGGCCTTGGGGCGCTGATGAAGATAGACCCGGCGCTGATAGTGCCCAACGAGGAACTTTCGCTGAGGCAGGGCGCGATAAACGTGACCGGTTGGCAGAGCAGCAATACCGCAAGCATAGCTGGCATGTATCTTGCGGCACTCGGCGATAAATACGGCTTTGATATGGATACGCCGTTCAATAGGCTCAGCGAACAGGCGCGCCATGCCATACTTTACGGCACGGGCAATGAACGCATACACATAGAATACCGCCGCGAATTCGGCGAAGGCAGCTACGATTCCCCGTTTGAGGGCGTTATTCCCAACCTTGAGCGCAGATATAAGGAAACGCAGTCCGACTATATGAAGCACGAAATAGAGGAATACATGGCCAATATACCGTGCCCGGACTGCAAGGGCAAGCGGCTCAAAAGCGAAAGCCTTGCGGTGACGGTAGGCGGGATGAACATAGCCCAATTAAGCGACATGACCGTGCGTCATGCGCGGGAGAAGCTTTCCGCACTTACGCTGAACAAAACGGAGGAAATGATAGCCGGCAGGATACTGAAGGAAATAGATTCCCGCCTCGGCTTCCTTATAAGCGTTGGGCTTGATTATCTTACGCTTTCGCGCGCGGCGGGCACGCTTTCCGGCGGGGAGGCGCAGCGCATACGCCTTGCAACGCAGATAGGCTCAAGCCTGGTTGGGGTATTGTATATATTGGACGAGCCGAGCATAGGCTTGCATCAGCGGGACAATGCAAAGCTGATCGATACGCTAAAAGGCATGCGGGACATAGGCAACACGCTTATAGTCGTTGAGCACGACGAGGAAACAATGCTCAATTCGGACTACATAGTGGACATAGGCCCAGGCCCGGGCGAACACGGCGGCGAGGTTGTTTTTGCCGGCACGCCGGAAGAGATAATGACGGATGAAAAGTCCATAACGGGCAAATATCTTTCCGGCAGGGAATATATCGCCGTGCCTGCAAAGCGGCGGGAAACCGGCGAAAACTGGCTGCAAATACGCGGGGCGCGGGCAAATAATCTGAAAAACGTGAATGTGGATATACCGCTCGGCGTGTTTACCTGCGTGACGGGAGTATCGGGCAGCGGCAAATCCAGCCTTGTGAACGAGGTGCTGAAAAAAACGCTGCTGAGGGACCTTAACCGCGCGCGTACGCGGCCCGGAGAACACGACGAAATACTTGGCATTGATAAGCTGGACAAGATAATAGATATTGACCAGTCCCCCATAGGGCGCACGCCGCGCAGCAATCCGGCAACGTATACAGGACTGTTCGATTTGATACGCGATGTATTCGCCCAAACGCCGGACGCGAAGATGCGCGGCTATACGAACGGACGCTTCAGCTTCAATGTTAAGGGCGGGCGGTGCGAAGCCTGCCGCGGGGACGGCATACTGAAAATAGAGATGCACTTTTTGCCCGATATATACGTTCCGTGCGAGGTTTGCGGCGGCAAGCGATACAACAGGGAAACGCTTGAGGTAAAATACAAGGGCAAGACCATTGCGGACGTATTGGACATGACGGTTGAAGAAGCGCTGAAGTTTTTCGCGCCGCTGCCCAAGCTTGCCCGCAAGCTTCAAACGCTTTACGATGTTGGCCTTGGGTATATCCGCCTGGGGCAATCGTCCACAACGCTTTCGGGCGGCGAGGCGCAGCGCGTTAAGCTGGCAACGGAGCTTGCAAGGCGGGATACGGGCAGAACGCTTTATGTGCTTGACGAACCCACAACGGGACTGCATACGGATGACGTGAAGCGGCTTATAGCCATTTTGCAGCGCCTTTGCGACGGCGGCAGCACGGTCGTGGTAATAGAGCACAATCTGGACGTGATAAAGACTGCGGACTATATAATAGACCTTGGTCCGGAAGGCGGGGACATGGGCGGCACGATAGTATGCACAGGTACGCCCGAGCAGGTTGCCCAAAATAAAAAGAGCTATACGGGTATTTATTTGAAGCCCATGCTTGAAAAAGGCATACGCGAATAAGCACAAAATAAACGGCTGGGAGGACATAAGCCAATGGATGGCGGCATGACGAAATGGTATAAGGCGGCGCAGAAACGCTATTCCGTAAGACGGTACAAGCAGGAGCCGAGTTTGGAGGACATGCTGGCGCTGGAAAGCGCGGCGGCATCGCTTAGCGTGCGCGGGGTGCGCATTGCCGTGGGCGTGGAGCAGAAGGTGTTTTCCGGCATACTTGGCTCGCGCATAAAGGGCACCAGCGCGTTTGCCGCGTTCATATCCCAAAACGGGGACGAAACGTCGCTTGGGTACTTGGGAGAAGCGTTTATATTGGAATGTACGTCGCTTGGGCTTGGCACATGCTGGCTCGGCGCCAATTTCAACCGCGGCGCACTCAGCTCCACTATAAAGCTGAAAAAGAGCGAGAAGGCCGTTTGTGCAACGCCCATCGGCATTGCCGATGAACCGTTCGTGCGCAGGAAGCGCCGCGGCGTTGCGGAGCTGACGTGGCTTGAGGACGAGGAATTTGAGCAGCTTCCCGCATGGCAAAGGAGCGCGGTGCAGTGCGCAATACTTGCGCCGAGCGCCGTGAACAAGCAGCCGTATGAGCTTATTCCCGAAAACGGGGGCATAAGCGTTGTGGATTGCGGCAACAATTTCGGCTTCGGCAACGTGGACAGGGGCATAGCAATGCTGCATATAGAGCTGGGCGCGGCGGCGGAAGGCGTGCACGGCACATGGCGCAAGCGGGGCGAGGATATGTGCTTTATGCCGGACGTGGAATGACGCCGAGCATAAACTAATAAATAATTTATAAACAATGCCATTGCGAAAGACAGCGATACAAGCTATAATATAGGGTGAAATAGCATTATTAAGTGTGCAGTTATCGGAGGAAGATATGGGCTTTAAGAGAGTATCGGAAGCAGTAATTAGGCGTCTGCCGCGGTACTATAGGCATTTGACTATGCTGGAGACGCAGGGTGTTGAGCGCATAAGCAGCGAAAGGCTGGCGCGGCAGATGAATCTGAACGCATCGCAGGTGAGGCAGGATTTCAACTGCTTCGGCGGTTTTGGCCAGCAGGGCTATGGTTACAACGTGAGCAACCTTACGGGCGAAATAAAGCGCATAATGGGCATAGACCGCAAGCACACCATAATAATTGTAGGTGCGGGCAATATTGGACATGCGCTTACCAACTTCCCCGGCTTTGCGGAGACGGGATTCGAGGTAAAGGCGCTGTTCGACGTGAATGAGGACCTTATCGGCACCGAAATAAAGGGTCATCCCGTGCTCGACGTTAAGGACATGGATGAATACATACGCGAGAATCAGATCGACATAGGCGTTATAGCCGCCCGCCGCAGCGCCGCGCAGGAGATTGCGGACAGGATGTGCGCAGCGGGCATACGCGGCATATGGAACTTTGTGCCGCTGGATATCACAACATCCGTACCGATAGAAAACGTTCACCTGAGCGAGAGTCTGAGCACGCTTTCATACAAGATAGAGCATGGGCTGCTGGACTAAAAAACAATGTATTCTTTTATCAGGAGGTAAACCTATATGAAATACCGTTGCACCGTTTGCGGTTACATTCACGAAGGCAGCGAGCCGCCGGCATTCTGCCCGCAGTGCAAGGCCCCTGCGGACAAGTTCGTTCCCGTTGAAGAAAACAAGCTGGACTGGGCTGCCGAGCATGTCGTGGGCGTGGCGAAGGGCGTTGATCCCGAAATAGTAGAGGGTCTGCGCGCCAACTTCACCGGCGAATGCACCGAAGTGGGCATGTATCTTGCCATGGCGCGCGTAGCGCACCGCGAAGGCTACCCCGAAATCGGTCTTTACTGGGAGAAGGCCGCCTATGAAGAAGCCGAGCATGCCGCCAAGTTTGCGGAGCTGCTGGGCGAGGTTATAACCGACAGCACCAAGAAGAACCTTGAGATGCGCGTTGAGGCCGAGAACGGCGCAACGCTGGGCAAGTTCGAGCTTGCCAAAAAGGCCAAGGCGCTCAACCTTGACGCAATACACGACACCGTGCATGAAATGGCACGCGACGAAGCCCGCCATGGCAAGGCTTTCGAGGGTTTGCTCAAGAGGTATTTTGGGGAGTAAAATAGGGTAAAAGTAAAGTAAAAGGAGAAGGGTGACCTTCTCCTTTTTCTGTACTGTGTTTATAGTTGTAAATTAAACATCTTGCTCTCGGTATAGGGCTGATTTTCCTTTCCTTTATATGAGTCAAGGTATAGCATTTCTAAAACGAATAATGCTGCAAAAGAATAAATAAGATTTTTTTGATTTGCATGAGCATAATTAGTTTTGCCATTCTTGGAAAGAGAGGTTCTTTCGTGCTTGATATCGTTATATGCTATCCACCAAAAAGGGGTTTCCTTTCCATTTGCCAACTTATAGCGTAAGGCTCCCTTTTTATCTGTGTATTTTTCATATTTCCAATTACGCCAAGGATAAATTGGATAGTCCCTGTTAAAGAGCACAGTAATAGATTCTATATTTGGGTAGGCTAATTGTATATAGTATCCCCATTTCTGTATGTTTGTGTTTTTGATCTTCTTAAAGCTTTCATCATATTCTTCTGCTAATATCTTGGCTACGACATCAATTTCGCTGCATACCGCTTGAAACAATTTCAAGTATTCGATTGAATATGTTGCATGATTTGAAATATCAAATTCCACAAATTTCTTTGTAGCGACAAACTGATTCTCTAACTCAAGATAGTAACTCCAATAGCTTTTAAGAAATGTATCTATATTAGTTTCTGACATAGTTATTCAATCCTCCTCGTAGCTAATAACGATGACAAACCTCGGCATTAAAAATTTACAATCCTAAAAGCTGCCGTTTTTTTGCATCAAACTCTTCCTTGGAAATAATACCGTTGTCCCAAAGATCCTTATACTTTTTTAATTCATCAGCATTGCTAATATTTGAACTATCGAGTTTGTCCTGCACAGATTTCTTTTTTTCAATAATCACATCTTTCATACTTTCGGCATTGGTTAGATTAGAAATCCTGAACTCAAAACCCGGTACGGTAATCTTGAGCGTGTCATTTTCAATACCAACATTTGTTATGCTTTCAAAAAATAATTGCTTTGACTCTTGTGAGTTAGCTTTGCATAAAACATAATCTTCATATATAACCAGTTCCTTTTCTTCCTCACGATTAATTAAAATTGTAAATATCATTGCGGCAAGGAGAACAATATAACAACAAATAAAAGGAGCACTATTCCCATAACAGCCAGCAAAGTATTCAACAATATTTGAGTATTTAAACCAGTCGGCTATACTGTATGAGCTATACCTATCAAACCCTGCAGATGTCATGAGATTATAAAGTGCAGATCTCATATTACTTTCGGCCTTACGGACACCACTTGCATCAATTGTTACTCCATGTATCGTTATGTCGGGAGTGTTCCTATTGAGTCGATTATAAACATCCTTACATTGTTCTGCATAAGAATCATTTGAGTTTACCCGATATAGACCAGCCGCCTCGATGGAGACAAGGCCGAACGCTTGGCCTTTCTTATAACCGCTATAGTCAATAACGAGAAATGTCAACGTCGTTATTACCAGCAGCGCAGAAATAATCCATATAATCATTTTTTCCCTTTTTGAGGTATCTTTTCACTCCTTACTAATATGTTAGCGTTCTCTTCCCTGATTTCGTGGCATTCCATTTCATACCCTCGCTTCCCATTTGTTGATTTAGGACGTCCTTATGCCCTAATTATACAAAATTCGCCCTGTAAAGTCTTACACAATTTGCACAAAAATAAAATTTATTTATTTACACATATCGGGAGGCAGTTTGGTGAAAAAATTTTAGGTAAAACAGGAGACGAAAAAGAGCCTTGCGGCTCTTGCGATTTCTGTGAAAATTGCCCTTTTCTCAAACCCTATAAAACCTCATGCCGCCGGCATTATCGCAAAGCTGCACGGTATCGGCCCTGCAGGCGGAATCGCTCAGGCGGGAGCCGACGGTGGGGAACAGGGTGTATTCTGCGGGGCGGAAGATGCCGTCGCTGCCCACGGTGCCGAAGGCCATGAAGGACAGGCCGAATTTGCTGCGGAATGAATCAAGCTGAACATATGCGCCGAATGCATCGCGCGAAAAGGTGAAGTCCGCATCAAATTCGCCTTCGGGCAGGGCGGGATAGCTGAGAGCGAGCGCGGAGCTTTGCTTTATCAGCGACACATCGCACCCAGCGGAAAGCAGCCGCTTGCGCACTATGCCAAGCGACGCGGGCGAAGCATCAATCGTTAAAAAGCGCCGGTTAAGCTTGGCTGCTACGGCAGCGGTTGTGCCGCTGCCGCCGAACAGATCGGCAACAAGCCCGCCTTCGGGGCAGGAGGCCGATATTATGCGCCTGAGCAGCGCCTCGGGCTTCTGCGTGGCGTAGCCGGTGCGCTCGGGATCGCGCTGATGCATATGCTCAATGTCCGCCCAAACGTCGGACGGGTAGACCGGCGTATCCTCATAATATGTGTATGTTTTGCCGCCGGAACGTATGGAGAAGCACAGCTTGCCGTTTTCGTCCACGGTGCGCTTCATATTGTTGCGCTTCATGGGGCCGCGCGGCACGCCAACGGCGGATATGTCAAAATACGCCTTGGCGCTTTTTCTGTAAAACAGAATGTTGTCATGCTTGCGCGAGTAGTGGCGCACGGAGCGGCCGCCGCTTTTATACGCCCAAATAATCTCGTTCTGGAAGCAGCTTTCGCCGAATATTTCGTCCAGCATAAGGCGTATGCGCGCGCACATGCGGTAATCTATATGCACATATATGGAGCCTGTATCTTTGAGCAGGTCATGGCAAAGGGTGAGCACGCCGCGCATCATTTCAAGGTAGCTGGCGGTATCCATATTGTCGCTGTATGCGGGAATTTTCACCTTTTCGCGCACGCCCGGCAGCTTTACGGAAAAGCCGTCCCCCGTGCCGAAGGGCGGGTCGATGTATATAAGATCAACCGTGTTTGCATATTCCTGCCTAAGCTGCTCCGCCATGGCCTGCACGGTGCCAAGTATGAATTTGCCCGGGCCGCCGAAAGGATATTCTTCCCCAACGGGAGTGATAAAATTGCGCATATTAGCCCCCCTGTGCCTTAATTAAGTAAAAAGCGCGCAGGGAAACGGTTCCTTACGCGCTGAAAAAATGAACGGAATTATTGTGCGTCCGGCGCTTCGCCTTCGGCGCTGCGGCGCTTGCGGGCGTTGCGCACGTGGGACTCCATGGCGTCCTTTGCGGCCGCGGCGTCCTTGCGCTCTATGGCTTCGAATATGGCCCTGTGCTCGCTCAGACTATGGGACGGTCTGTCCGGCGTGCTGAGCGAATTTACGCGCACCTGACGGGTGTTGCGGTGCAAGGAGGTGAGAATGTGCCTAAGTATCCTGCTGTCGGATGCGGAAAATATAACCTCGTGAAATTCGGTATCGAGCCGGGCGAGATTTGCAACGTCGTTCTTGCGGGTGTACATTTCCATAAGCTCAACTATTTCCGTGAGCCTTGCAAGGTTGGCTACGTCTATGCGCTCCGCCGCCCAGTACGCGGCCTGACCTTCCAATAAATAGCGCACGGTGAAAATATCGTCTATATCGTGGCTGCTCATGCCCTGCACCATCACGCCGCGGTTGGGTATGCTTACAACAAGGTCCTCAAGCTCAAGCTGCTTGAGCGCCTCTCTTATGGGCGTGCGGCTTACGTCCAGCTCCTCCGCCAGCTTGGTTTCAACAAGGTATGCTCCGTTGGCGTAGCGGCCTTCTATAATGTCTTCGCGTATATGTTCATAGACTCTTGCGGTCAATGATTGTCTGTCGTTGGGGTCAAAATGCATAATTCGGCATCCTCCTATTTTTTTATTGTAGCTTATATCCATTTGCATTGCAAGCGGCAAAACGTAAAAATGCAAACTGGTTATATTTCCTTGCGTTTTGCAATGCAGCTTGTGCCAATACTAATAAGGAAACTGTGAGCATTTTTTAGGAGGGAGCATGAAAAGGGCATTCGCTGCCGGGCTGATAATAGTTGTGTTTGCGCTGTGTGGCTGCGCGCGGCAGCAATACACAACGCTGGAAGAAGCGGTGCGCGCGGGCGCAAAAATAGAAAAGGGAATAACGATAGACGGCGCGGACGTATCGGATATGGACATAGTTGCGGCGCGGCGGCTGATAAACGAAAACAACGAAAACCGCGTGCGGAGCATGATATACACAATATCGCTTGCGGGCAAAAGCGTGCAGGTGAAAGGAAGCGGGCTGAACATAAGCTTCAATACGGATGATGTGCTGCTCCAGGCTGCGAACATGGGTGCGGCGGGGCTGTTTTCGACTGAAAGCCGCGCGCTTACAACGCAGGCGGACGCATCCGTGCGGGACATAGAGCGCGGCATACGCGCGGCGGCAGCAGAGCTGAAGCGGGAGGCGAAGGACGCGAAGGTCAGCCTTGCATCGGGCGGAGAATTTGCAATAGCTGCGGATGAGGCCGGGCAGGAGGTCAACACGGCTAAGCTGGCCGAAGAAATACGCGAATATGTGCGGCGCGGCGAGGGCGGCGCCATAGCGGCGCCGTACAGCATGATATACCCTGAGTATACTGTTGAGCAGGCGCGAAACGATACCCAGCTAATAGCCGAGTTTACCACATATTTCAAGGGCAGCACATACGGCAAGGAGAACAGGGTAAGGAACATAGTTAAGGCTTCGGGGCTGATAGACAAGTGCGTTATTGACCCGGGCGATATATTTTCAATAAACCAAGTGCTTGGCGAGCGCAACGAGAAGAACGGCTGGAGCGTGGCGGCCGGCATAAAGGACGGCGCATATGTGCAGGAATACGGCGGCGGAGTATGCCAGGTGAGCACAACGCTGTATAACGCGCTGCTTATGGCGGATATGCACATAGTTGAGCGGCACCATCATTCGTGGCCGCTCGGATACGTTGACATAGGCAGGGACGCAACGATATCCACCGGCGGGCCGGATCTTCGTTTTGAGAACACGTCCGGCGCGGCGCTGTTCATACTGAGCGAAACGGACGAAAAGCAGAAGCGAATAACCGTAAAGCTGTACGGCAGGCCGCTTGCTGACGGGGTGAGCATAGAGCTGTCGTCAAAGAAGGTGAAAACGCTGGACGATCTTGGCACGGAAGTGGAGGAGGATGCTTCGCTTAAACCTGGCGAGCAGCAGATAGTGAGAAAAGCGCGGCAGGGGAGCGTTGCCATAACGTATAAAACATATTATTCGGCGGAGGGCGCAAAGCTTGGCACGCAGGAGGTCACGCGGGACACCTACCGTTCCATAAAGGGACTTATAAAAATTGCCCCTGCCGCGGCAGCTACGGGAGCGGAAGGCGGCGAATAAATAAAAATTCGCATTTTATGCATAATTGGCTATTGACAGACATTGGGGGATAATATATTATATATGCCAATGAACGAGGAAAGGAAGCCGCCATGATAGAGATTCGCGCCATGTACATGTGCATGATGATGCCCAGCAGACAATTTGCGGGGTGTGTAGTCGTGCGCTGACGGCGAGAAGCAAAAAGGCTTAACCGGAGCGACGGGCACAGACCCGGCGCTCCTTTTGTGTTTTGGCAGCAGGGAGCAGCAATGAACGAGATAATTACGGTGCGGGGCTTGACCAAAAGCTTTGCGGACGGCGAAAAAAAGGTAACGGCGCTGAATGGCGTTGACCTGACGGTATACGAAGGGGACATATTCGGCGTGATAGGCCTTTCGGGTGCGGGCAAGAGCACGTTTGTAAGGTGCCTTAACCGGCTGGAAGAACCGGACGAGGGCAGCATAATTATAAACGGGCAGGACGTGCGCGAACTGAGCGAAAAGGAGCTGAACATTGCCCGCCGCAACATAGGCATGATATTCCAGCAGTTCAATCTGCTCAGCCAGGCCAGCATACTGGATAACGTATGCTTCCCAATGGAGATAGCCCATTGGAAAAAGGCGGACGCTAAGAAGCGCGCGCTGGAGCTTATCAAGCTTGTTGGCCTTGCGGGCAGGGAGAATGCATATCCGGCGCAGCTTTCAGGCGGAATGAAGCAGCGCGTGGCCATAGCAAGGGCGCTGACACTTTCGCCCAAAATACTGCTTTGCGACGAGGCGACAAGCGCGCTTGACCCAGCGACTACCCGCAGCATACTGACACTGCTGAAGAAGATAAACAAGGAGCTGGGCGTTACGATAGTAATAATAACGCACCAGATGAGCGTTATCGAGGAGGCGTGCAACCGCGTGGCGATACTGGACAAAAGCCGCATCGCTGAATGCGGAGAGGTGGAGGAGGTTTTCCGCCGGCCAAAGAGCGAAATCGCCAAGCAGCTCATACTGGGCGAGGGCGCGGGCCGCAGCGAATTTACCCCCGGCGGCAGGCGCGTAAGAATAGTGTTTGACGGGAAGAGCGCGTTTGAGCCGATAATTGCGGACATAGTGCTCAACTGCAAGGCGGCTGTGAACATATTGTTTGCCGATACACGCACGATAGACGGCGTGATATACGGCCAGATGATAGTTCAGCTGCCGGATGACGCGGACGCGGCGCAGCGGATACTCAATTACCTTTCCGGTACGGGCGTGCATTATAACGAGGAGGAAAACGGCGATGTTTGATTCGGGCTTTGTGGGCTTAATGCTTCAGGGCATAGCGGAAACGCTGTATATGACCATTGCGGCCACCGCCGCATCCTATCTGCTGGGTCTGCCTATGGGCGTTGTGCTCAACATAACCGCGCCTAACGGCATCCGCCCCAACCGCGCGGTGAATACAGTGCTCGGTACGATAGTTAATATAATAAGAAGCGTGCCGTTCATAATTCTTCTTGTGGCAGTCATTCCTGTAACGCGCTTCATAGTCGGCACCAGCCTTGGAAGCTCCGCCACGATAGTTCCGCTGGTGATAGGCGCAGCGCCGTTTGTGGCAAGGCTTGTTGAAACATCGCTTGGTGAGGTTGATGCGGGCGTTATCGAAGCCGGGCGCAGCATGGGCGCAAGCACATGGCAGCTTATCACCCGCGTGCTTATAAGGGAGGCCGCGCCTTCGCTTATATCAAATGCCACCACCGCTGCCACGACCATACTTGGTTATTCCGCAATGGCGGGCTTTGTGGGCGGCGGCGGACTGGGCGCGATAGCCATAAATTACGGCTATTACAGATATGATACGGTCACAATGCTTGTTACCGTAGCGCTGATGGTGGTAATAGTGCAGCTGATACAGTCCGGCGGCACATCAACCGTCAAGCATACGGACAAGCGCAAAAAGTAAGCAAATGAGGCGCATAAGCGCCATCATATAAAAATTCAAATAAAATTTTAGGAGGAAACTCAAATGAAACGCATCTTTGCACTGACTCTTGTTCTTGTATTGGCATTCTCGCTCATCGGCTGCGCCAAGGGCGGCGATTCCAAAACCGTGCGCATAGGCGCATCCCCTACGCCGCATAAGCTGATACTTGAATACGCCGCTCCGCTTATGGAGGAGAAGGGCTACAAGCTGGAGATAACCGAATATCAGGATTACGTCATTCCCAACACGGCCGTTGAATCCGGCGAACTGGACGCAAACTTCTTCCAGCATGAGCCTTACATGAATGATTTTAACGAGAACAACGGCACGCATCTTGTGTCTGTGGCGGCTGTGCATTACGAGCCCTTCGGACTTTATGCCGGCAAGACCAAGGCCATAGCTGACCTTGCCGACGGCGCTACCATTGCCGTGCCTAACGACGGTTCCAACGAAGCGCGCGCGCTGTACCTGCTGCAGCAAGAGGGGCTCATAACCCTGAAGGCAGATGCGGGCTTTACCGCCACCGTGCTTGACATTGCCGAAAATCCCAAGAACCTGAACATAGTTGAGGTTGCCGCGGCGCAGCTGCCCAGGAGCCTTGAGGACGTTGACATGGCCGTAATCAACGGCAACTACGCCATACAGGCCGGCCTTAACGCCTCCACCGATGCCCTTGCCGTGGAAAGCGCGGAAGGCGACTCCGCCAAGACCTACGCCAACATACTTTGCGTAAAGGAAGGCAACGAGAATAACGAAGCCATCAAGGCCCTTGCCGAAATACTCACCGGCGCGGACGTGGCGCAGTACATCAACGAAACCTTCGGCGGCGCCGTAGTACCCATGAACCAGGGTGAATAAAACAAAACATAGCAAATTCTTGCGGGGCGGCATAGGCCGCCCCTTTTCGCACGCTGTGCGGCTTTGGCATCGCAGGCATTGCAGTTTGGCAATATTTTCATGTTAACACATTATTTACATATGCGGCATTGTGCGGCAAATTATGGCAATGCTATAATAAAACAAGCAAATAACTACTGCCTAAGGAGGAAAAACATGAAAAGACTATATGCTCTCGTTATAGCCTTGTTGATGCTGTGCGCAGGCTGCAACGTTAAAACCACGCCTGAGCCGCAGACCATACCGCCGATAGAAACTCCTATGCAGCAGGGCGGGAGCGCTACAACCGCACCGGACGAAAATGTGCCGATACCCCCGGCAGAGCCGTCAGCGCCCGCGGAGGGCGATATCAGCCCCGAAATACCGGACGATTTGCGGGAAGCGCTTGAAAGCGGATATGCGGAAGCAAAGGCGATAAATGCCGATGTGGCAGGATTTATGACGCGATTCGGCCCATATGCATCAGCGGACGGAAAGATTTACGGCAATCCGTTGGTAAAAAGCGAAAAGCAGGAATACTATGCCAAATATTGGATAGACGGCAGGTGGGTTAAGTACGGCTCCACACAGATACTCGGCGGCAAGCTCAATGAGGACGGCACGGAAGTGGACGGTCAAATATTGATATTCTCCAAGCATTACAGCAACATATCCTTTATTGTAAACAGGGAAACAGCGCCTGCCGATATAGAGCCGATATGGCTAAACCTTGGCGGGAAGATACGGGAATATAAAGTGTTTGCCATACAGGCGGTCGAAATAGACAATTGGGAGGATTTCATTTCACATGAGACGGGATACATTCCGCACGAGGCATATGAGCTGATAGAAAGCATTGAAAACATGGACGCCGATGCACGCACGGCATATTATGCTGCGCTTGCGAAGAATTTCTGCGGCGAAGCTTTTACGGTAACCGAAAACGACGGCGTTATAATAGTCTGCGGCTCAAGCTATAAGGAGAGCGAATGGAGGGACAAGATGGCGGCCGTGTACTGCGTGGGCAGGTAAAGGCGGCTTATGGCTTTGTGTGAATACGGGTGAACGGGCGGAGCGGCCTATGCCGCCCCTTTTCGCACGCTCGTGCGGCGTATTGATATTGCGCTTTGACTATGATATAATACATAAAATTCTGGATGGGAAAGGGATGATACGTCTCTATGGACGATGGGAGTCCGATAGGATACCTTATCGCTATCTTTGCCTTTATATTGGGCGGAGGGTACTTCGCTGCGACAGAGATCGCTCTGGCCAGCGTTAACCGCATACGCATAATGAGCTATGCGGACGACGGCAACCGCCGCGCAAAGCGGGTGCTGTATATTTTGGATCATTTCGACAAGGCGCTCACCACGCTTTTGATAGGCAACAACATAATGCACATAAGCTGCGCCAGCATTGCCACGCTGATGGCAACCAAGCTTTGGGGCGTAGGCTATGTTACCCTTACCACAATAGTTACAACTATTGTGGTGTTTCTTGTTGCCGAAATGATACCCAAACGCTTTGCAAAGGCAAACAGCGAAAAGTTTTCGCTTGCCGTTGCGGGGTCGCTTCTTTTCTTTATGAAGGTGCTTGGGCCGCTGGCGTTCATATTCTCCGCCATAAGCCACTTTGTAAGCAAGCCCTTTAAGAAGAACGAGGAAGAAGAACCCACTGTTACGGAGGATGAGCTTTACGACATAATAGAGAGCATCCCCGAGGAAAGCGACATAGACGAGGAAAAGGCCGAACTTATGCAGAGCGCGCTGGAGTTTTCCGATACTTTCGTGCGCGAAGTGCTCACCCCTTGGGATAAGGTGGTCAAGCTGAGGCTGGACATGAGCGGGGACGAAGCCATGGCCGTGATACGGGACGATATCCATTCAAGATTGCCCGTTGTTGATGCGGAAGGCAACCCCGTAGGCATGGTGCAGATAAGAAAATTCCTGCGCACGCGCTATAAGAATGCGAGCGTAAGCGTTAAGGACATTATGGACGATATCCATTTTGTCAATGACGATATAGCCATAGACGATCTGCTTACAGCCATGAGCAACGACAAGACGCACTTTTCCGTTGTGCTGGATAAGGACGGCAAAACCATAGGCATAGTTACCATTGAGGATATACTTGAGGAGCTTGTGGGCGAGATTTACGACGAGGACGATAAGGAGGCGGCTGAATAATGGCTACCGCATGGGATTATATAGCGATAGTGATATTTATCGTGTTTTCCGCGTTCTTCTCGGGTTCCGAAATAGCGTATGCTTCCGTGAACGAGCTAAGGCTTAAAAAAGCGGCGGAGGCCGAAAACGGCAATAAGCTTGCTAAGCTTGCTTACAGCATATATTCAAACTATGACGATGCGCTTATAACCATACTTATAGGCAATAACCTTGTGAACATAGCCTCCTCCTCCGTGGCTACGGTAATAGCCATAGATATAATGGGAGACAAGGGAACGTGGGTGGCAACGGCCATAATGACCGTTATAATACTAACGTTCGGCGAGATAGTGCCAAAGATAGTTGCCGTGCAGACCGCATTCGATTTCACACAGATTGCATCGATACCGCTCAAGGCGCTCATGATAATCACGTTCCCCATAGTATGGCTGATACAGCGCGTTCTCAAGGCGCTCGATAAGCTTATAAAGAAGGAAGATGAAGAGCCTGCCGACGCCATAACAGAGGACGATCTTGAAACGATAATAGATACCGTTGAGGACGAAGGCGTTATAGACGAGGATAGGGCGGAGCTGCTGCAAAGCGCGCTTGATTTTGACGATGTGCTGGCATACGAGGTCATAACCCCGCGCGTGGACATGGTCACGATAGACATTGAGGACAGTTTTGGGGAAATACTTGAAACAGCCAACGACTCTGGATATACGCGCATACCCGTTTATGAGGACACGGTTGATAACATAATAGGCATACTGCATCTGAACCATTTTTATAAGATGCTTGCCGAAAAGCCGGACGGGTTCGATATTCGGGACATACTTATGCCGGTGAACTTTGTGCATAAGACAATGCCGCTTGACGATGTGCTCAAGGAAATGAAGCGCCGCCAGTGCCATATGGTAATAGTTACCGATGAATACGGCGGAACCATGGGCTGCCTCACCATGGAGGACGTGCTGGAGCAGCTTGTGGGCGACATTTGGGATGAAACGGACGACATAGAGCCGGAGATAACCCAAACGGGCGAGGACACATACGATGTGGACGGCGACATGCGCATAGAGGACTTCCTTGACGAGATGGATATAGACGACCGCGATTTTGACGACGACAACGCGACCGTTGGCGGCTGGGCAATAGAAATGCTGGGCGACTATCCAAAGGTTGGTGATATGTTTGAGTACAAGAACCTTACCGTAACGGTTAAAAAGCTGCAAAACCGCCGCGTTGTGCTGGTGGGCGTAAAGGTTTGGCCCGTGAAGGAAGAGGACGAAGAAGAACTGTAAAAAAGGCGAATATGCGGCGGCTCCGGCAAATGGCGGGGCTGCCGTTTTTTGTGCAAACAGTTAAAAATCTATTAACTTTTAATCTCTCCCCATATATGGTAAAATAAATAAAATAGCATCAGTATGCAGCGGAGGAATATGAAAAGATTGCTTTTTGCGCTGCTGGCGCTGCTTACGGCGGCGTTTGCGGCGGGCTGCGGCGAAGAAACAGAGGAGCCGCATATAAACATTGGCGACATGGAAAGCGGCGCGGGCATAACCAGCGCGGCCGATCTTGCTGCCTTTTTTGAATCCGGCGGTGAAAGGGCCGTGCTTGCGCGCTCGGTAGATATGGAGGACGCTATGCTCACCCTCAGCGCCGCGCGCGGGCATATAACAATAGAAGGCCGCGGGAATACGATATCCGGTAATGCGGATTGCGTTATACGCCTTGAGGACGGGGCGGAGCTCACGCTTGAGGAAGTGAACATAACCGGCGGCGCGGCTGGCATAGGCGGGCTTGGCTCGGGCAAAATATCGGGTCAGGGCGCGATAAATGCCGTTGCGCACGCGGTGGACTTTGCCGCGGGCATTGAATTCGGCGAAAACAGCCGCTTTTATATCAAAAGCAACCGCGGCTGCGCAATACGGGCGGGAATGCTTAACATGGGCAAGGGCTGCGCGGTTTATGCCCAGGGCGGCGAAAGCGCAAGCGCCGTGAACATATTTGAAGAGGACATCTTGCTTGATGAAGGCGCGCTGCTTGAAGCCGTAACGGAGGCCAATTATAACGCGCTAAAATGCACCGGAACGCTCGTTATGCAGGACGGCGCAACGCTGAAGGTGAAAAACAATGGCGAATACCACGGCGCGGAGCTTAATGAAATTGAGCTTTACGGCGTGACCAACATAGAAGCGGACGGGGGAGACAAGGGCGTTGGCATGTTTGCGTTCAGCGCGGACGGCGATTATTATGCGGTTGGCCATTGTGAGCCTGAAATGGTGATAGAAACGGGCAACGGCAGCGTAACGTTCGTAAACGACGCGGCGGACATACCCGAACCCACGCCAGAACCGACACCCACACCGGAGGAATAAACAAAATAACCAAGCCGAATGGCGAAAGGAGAAGGCATGGGCAGACAAACGGGCAGACCAAGCTTCCGCGCGGTGCGCAGGCGCAAATATATTGCACGCAGGATAATGGTGCTTATTTTGCTTGCGGGCGTCATAGTAGGGCTTGTATTTTTGACCAAGGCATTATTTGCGGGCAAGGTGACGCCGAACGGCGGCGCAACGCCAACGCCGGAGCTCAGCGAAACTCCGGCAGAGCCTACGCCCACGCCTAAGCCTACGCCAACGCCCGAACTTGACGCGGCGCTGACCGTGACCGAGCAAAGCGCGGACGCATTGAGCCGGATGGGCTTCCATTCGGAAATATTCGTGCGGCGCGATCAGACGACCGCATATACGCGGGAAGAGAACATATACTTTGGCCGCGGCGATAAATACAGCGAACAGAAGGGCATTATAACCTACGGCGGGAATAACTTCCGCTCCTCATTTGCATACGGCGGCGTGAATGCGCTGAGCGGGCAGCTTACCACGGTGTGGGAAAAGAGCATAGGCCAGCTTGACTGCGGCACGGACGGCGTATGGACGGGCACGGGCTGGACAGGCATGCCCATAATAATACAATGGGACAGCGAAACCAGAGCACTGCTGGGCATTGCGGAGGAGTTTAAGGCCAAGGACGGCTTTACGGAAGTGATATACCCAGCGATGGACGGCAAGATATATTTCTTTGAGCTGAACACGGGCAAGGCAACAAGAAGCCCAATAGATATGGGCGTTGTGAACAAGGGTACAGCTGCTCTGGACCCGCGCGGCTATCCGCTGCTGTATCTGGGCCAGGGCGTGCAGAGCACCAGTGAGGAAGGCACATACGGCGCATGGTTCAGGGTAGTGAGCCTTATAGACAACAGCGTCATAAGCACATTCGGCGGCAGGGACCCCGCGTCTAACCGCCAATGGCAGGCATATGATTCTTCGCCCATATTCGCATCCGATGCCGATACGCTTATAATAGGCGGCGAAAACGGGCTGCTGTATACCGTTAAACTGAATGCGCGGTTCGATAAAGAGGCGGGTACGGTAAGTGTTGACCCCGGTAGGCTGGTAAAATACCGCTATCACTTTTCCGGCTATTCGGACAGCGACGGCGCGCGTTGGTACGGCATTGAAAGCTCCGTTGCGGCATGGCACCAATACGCATTCTTCACGGATAACGGCGGCATGCTGCAATGCGTAGATTTGAACAGCATGATGCTCAAATATGCCGTTGATACAGACGGAGACGGCGACGCTGGCGTTGTTATAGAGGAGAGCGCAGATAATAACACAATATTCCTTTACGCTGCAAATAAGGCGGACGGCAGGAACGCCGCAGACGGACGGGACAAGGCCTATATACGCAAAATAGACGGCCGCACGGGAACCGTTGCGTGGACAAAAACATTCGATGCATCTGCCGAAAATGCCGGCGGGGCATACGCGCCGGTGCATATAGGCAAAAACGAGCTGAACGGCACCGTAATAGCAAGCCTGAGCGCCGTTGCGCTGAACGATGGCACGGACGGTGGGCTTATAATAGCGCTGGATAAGTCCACGGGCGAAGAAAAATGGCGCGTTGAGCAGACGGACGGCATATGGAGCGCGCCCGTTGTGATATACGATGAAAACGGCAAAGGATATATACTGCAATGCGACCGCGGCGGCAAGCTTACACTTTACAGCGGCATAGACGGGCAGGCCATGTGCTCAATTGACCTTGGTTCGCGCATTGAATCAACCCCTGCGGTGTTCAATAATACGTTGGTTGTCGGTACGCGCGGCGTGGACGGCAGCGGGCAGGGGCCGAAGATAGTGGGCATAAGAATAGGATAGCGCAAGCTATGCGCATATACGGGGCGGCACGGCCGCTCCTTTTTATGCAATGGGGCTAAAAAACGGCAGCGGACTCAGGATTTGTGAAATCAATTCAAAATAATGAAAAAAGGATATATTTATCGCGGCTTGTGCGGTAAAATCGTAGTATAAGGCTTAAGGAGATGGGAAAAAGTATGGCGTATTTGTCGCTTAAAAACGTTACCAAGGAATACCATAGCGGAGAGGTAACCATAAAGGCGCTGTCCGGCGTTAATCTTGAAATAGAGGAAGGCGAACTTTGCGTCATAGTCGGGCCTTCGGGCGCGGGCAAAACAACGCTTTTGAATATACTTGGCGGCATGGATTGCTGCACTGGCGGCGAAGTTGTGCTGGACGGCGAACATATTGAAAAATATGACCGCAAAGCGCTCACAACATACCGGCGGGACACGGTTGGCTTTGTTTTCCAGTTCTATAATTTGGTACAGAATCTTACCGCGCTTGAAAATGTTGAACTGGCGAGCCAAATCTGCAAGGATCCCCTGCCGCCCAAGGATGTGCTTATTCAGGTTGGCCTTGGCGAAAGGCTTTCAAACTTTCCTGCGCAGCTTTCCGGCGGCGAGCAGCAGCGCGTGGCGATAGCGCGTGCGCTTGCTAAAAATCCAAAGCTTATGCTTTGCGACGAACCTACAGGTGCGCTCGACTACCAAACGGGTAAGCAGGTATTGAAGCTTTTGCAGGATACGTGCAGAAAAACAGGCATGACCGTAATAATAATCACGCACAACTCCGCCCTTGCACCAATGGCGGACAGGGTGGTGCACGTTAAAAACGGCACCGTTGCATCGGTTGAACTGAACGCAAAGCCGATGCCAATAGAAGAGATAGAATGGTAAAGGAGGCTGCATGAACGCGCTTACGCTTAAAAATCTGCTGCGTGAAATAAAGCGCACCTTTACCAAGTTCCTTTCAATCTTCGCCATATGCGCGCTGGGCGTGGCGTTCTTTGCGGGAATAAGGGCTACCAGTCCGGACATGAAGGAAGCCGGGGACAGGCTGTATAACACATACAACCTTTCCGACATAAGCGTAATTTCAACTTCCGGCCTTACGGCGGACAATATACGCGACCTTGAAAGTATAGAAGGGATTCAGGCCGTTCGTGCATCGCTTTTTGTGGACGCAATGGCAAGGGGTACGGGCGAAAAGGAAAAGAACCTTCGCCTTTATTCAATGCCGATAAAGCTGAAAAGCGAATATGCCCCGCTGATAGACCTTATACCCGATTACGGCATAGATACTTCGCCGGAATACGAGATGAACGGCGTTGAAATAGTGTCCGGCCGTATGCCGCTGAACGATACCGAGATCGCGCTGGATAATACTCTTGAGGGTTCGCTTGTGAAGCAGCTTGGGGACGAAATAACGCTCACCACATCCGGCGGCACAGTTACGCTGAGAGTCGTCGGTTTCATACGAAGCCCAATGTACATAAGTATGTTTGAACGCGGCACCAGCAGCATAGGCAACGGCACAAGCGACGGCTTTGCGTACGCATCGGGCAACGCGATATCAAGCCTTGGCACAAAGCTGCCGGTAATGAGCCTGCTAAACACATATTATACCCGCGCTGACATTGTTATTTCCGGGAAAGAGGGACTCAGCGCATACAGCGACGAATACGAAGCGCTTGTGAACGAAGTTACCGACTGCATAGAGGATTATGCATCCACCCAGAGCGGCACATGGTATATTCAGGACAGATCCGGCAACCCGGGCTATTCGGATTACAGCGAAAATACGGACAGAATTGCTGCTGTGGGCGATGTGTTCCCGCTTATATTCTTCATAGTGGCGGCGCTTGTGTGCCTTACCACAATGACAAGGATGGTTGAAGAGCAGCGCATTGAAATGGGCACCATGAAGGCGCTTGGCTACGGCGGCTGGCAAATAGCCATGAAGTATGCGGTCTATGCCATGTCCGCCTGCATAAGCGGCGGCGTGGTGGGCGCTATAATCGGTTTTAAGCTGTTCCCGTATGTAATAATGAAGGGCTATTCCATAATGTATTACCTTGGCAAGCTTGAAACGCCGTACAGGGCAGACATAGCGTTTATGGCTATTGCGGCAATGGCTGTCTGCACGGCCGCGGCAACATTCTCCGCGTGCTATGCATCGCTTAAGGAAGTGCCGGCAACGCTCATGCGCCCCAAGGCCCCAAAGGCCGGCAGGCGGGTGCTGCTTGAAAAAATACCGTTCATATGGAAAAAGCTCAGCTTTACCTCCAAGGTGACGGTAAGGAACCTGTTCCGCTATAAAAAGCGCTTTTTCATGAGCGTTATAGGCATAGCCGGCAGCGGGGCGCTGCTTGTTACGGCGTTCGGGCTGAACGATTCAATATTCGGCATAATCGAAAAGCAGTTCGGCGACATTTGGCAAATGGACGTGCAGGCATATGTGTATGAGGCTATGCCGCTTGCCGATATGCAGGAGCTGCTCGGCAAAAACCCGGCAAACGACGATTTTGATTCGGTTATGTTCTGCCTCGATTCCCAAATGGAATGCAAAAACGGCGGCAGAAGCCAAAGCGGCGTGCATCTGTTGGGCGTTGAATCGGCGGGAAGCATGGCCGGGCGCATAAACCTGCATAACGGCGGCACGCCCGTAACGCTTGACGACAGCGGCGTGGTCGTTACGGCAAAGCTTGCGGAAACGCTTTCAATAAAGGTCGGGGACGAGATAAACATGCGTACCGGCGGCGAGGATCACCTTATGCGGGTTATAGGCGTTGCGGATAACTATGTTTATCATTATGTGTATATAACCGCGGCGTACTATGAAACCGTGTTCGGCAAGGCAATGCAGTACAACGGCTTCATGGGCAACCTGAAGGACGGACTTACGGACGAAACTATGGACGCTATGTCCACCCAGCTTTTGAGCGACAGCCGCATGTATACCGTCCGCACGATAGGGAGCATATATGCTTCCGTATGGGATTCACTCAGCATTCTCAATTATGTTGTGCTGGTGCTGATACTTGGTTCGGGCATGCTCACGTTCGTTGTTATGCTGAACCTGACCAATATAAACATAGGCGAGCGCATGCGAGAGCTTGCAACGCTGAGGGTGCTTGGATTTTACGATAAAGAAATGTATGCTTACATATTCCGCGAAAACAACGCCCTTTCAGTAATAGGGGCGTTTGTGGGGCTTGTGTTCGGCAAGATAATGCATCTGTTCGTCATTCGCACATGCGAAGTGGACATGGTCATGTTCGTGCGCAGCGCAAAGCCGCTCAGCTACGTTTACGCTTTTGCGCTCACGATAGCGTTTTCGCTGATAGTCAATCTTTTGATGCGGCCCAAGGTAAGGGCGATAGATATGGTTGAATCGCTCAAGAGCGCGGAATAAAGGAGGGAAAACATGAAAAAATCGTTTAGGATAATCTGCCTTGTGCTGGCGATAGCCTTCGCGGCAAGCATGCTGATATCGATAGTATGCAGCATTGCGCTGGCGGACGGCATGGACACCCGCGGGGAAACGGTTTACGTTGAAACGGACGCGGAAGGCAACGTGCTTTCGATGATATCAAGCGTGTATATAACCAACATGTCCGGCGCGGATACCGTTACGGACGACACAACGCTTACCAACATAAAAAACGTGCTTGGCAGCGAAGCACCCGCGATAGACGGCACAAAAGCAACGTTTAAGGCCGAAGGCGAGGACGTGTGCTATCAGGGCGAGGCGAGCGGAGAATTGCCGTTTACGCTCACGCTCAGCTATTATCTTAACGGCGTGAAGATGAGCCCGAAGGAGATAGCCGGCAAAAGCGGTCGGGTAAGAATAGAGGTTGAGTGCAAAAGCACGCTGAAGCGGCCTGTAACGGTGGACGGAGTTGAAAAGGAACTGAATGTGCCGTTCAGCGTTATAGGCATGATGACGCTTGACGAAGGCTGCACGGGCCTTGCGTCGGACGCGAAGATATCCTCCCAGGCGGGCGTTACAACAATAATGGCCGTTATGCTGCCCGGCCTTGCGGAAAGCCTTGAAATAGAGGAAACGGACAAGCTGAAGGACAGCTTTTATGTTGAATTGGACACGGAAAGCTTTGAACTCGGCAAATGCACGTTCATAGGCATGACCGGCATTGTGGACGAAAACGACCTTTCAGGCATAGACGACGTTGAAGGGCTGCTTACGGCGCTGGATGAAATAAACGAGGCCAGCAGCGCGCTTTATAAGGGCGCAAGGCGGCTGCGCAACGGCGCAAGCACGCTTAACGACGGCATAAGCGAATATATAGACGGCGTTACTGCCGCAGCGGACGGCATGGGCCAAATCAAGGACGGCGCGGAGCAGCTTAACTACGGCACGGGCGAAGTGGCAGGCGGTATGGGAACGTTTGCCGCATCGATAAGCGAAATAGTAGCCAAGGTGGATGAAGCAAAGGCAAAGCTTGACGAGCTGCAAAATCCGTCCACGGAGGTTGATGCGCGCATAATAGCAATACTTGAAAGCGAGCTGAATAAGGCGCTTGCGGGCAAGGAAGCGGAAATAAAGGAAAAGGTGCGCCAAAGCGTGTATGATGCGCTATCCGGCACGGATTTGACGGAGGAGGAGAAGCGGGCCATAGCCGATCAGGCGGCGGCAGCGGTGAACATAGGGGACGTAAGCATAAACATAGACCCTGATACCGCCAACGCCATACGCATGGCCGTGCTGGAGCTGGATGATGTTAAGAAGGCCATAGCAAAGCTGAACGAAATAATCGCTAAGGCGGACGAAGCCGCAGCGGGCGCGGAGCAGCTTTCCTCCGGCGCATATCAGGTATCAAGCGGCATGGATAAGCTTTACCGCGGCATAAAGGAGCTGGACGAAGGCATGGCGCTTTTGAGCGACAATGGCGAGCAGCTTAAAACCGGCACAAAGCAGCTTTACCGCGGGCTTGACACGCTGACGGACGGGCTTAGGCAGGTGAGCAGCGAGGGCATGGCTAAAATAGTTGAAGAGACGAACGAAATACAGCTTTCGCTTTCAAAGAAGGATGCTCTGCTGGCGCTTTCCGAAAGCTACACGGCATTTTCAAGCGATGCTGAGAACATAAACGGCACCGTGCAGTTCCTTATCACTACCGAGGCGATAGTTGAGCCGCTGCCGATAGAAATGCCGTCGCCCGTGCCCGAGGATACCACGGGAACGGACAACAGCACGGATGTTGATACTCAGGCGGAGAACAAGTCCTTCTTCCAAGCGATTGGCGACTGGTTCGCAAACGCCTTTGCGGCTATAAAGGGACTGTTCGATTAAGCGTTATCGGCTTCGTTTGAAGCGAACGTTACATAGGTGTGCTTTTCGGTAAGCACGCCTTTTTCTTTTAATTCGGCATAGGTCACTATGTCTGTATTTTCGGCGGAATACAGCGCGTATGTGCTTCCGCTTGCGGTGCGGGATTCAACTATTATATAGGCCGTGCTATCGTTCGCCGCATACTCGGGCGGAAGCTCTCCCGGGGCGTATTCACGGCGGGAAATTTCGCGGCTGTCCGCATCCATCTCTATGAGCGTATAGCCTAATGGCAGTTCTGCTATAACGTAATGCACGTTCACGCTTGCGGAGCTTGTTACGGCGTTGCCTTCGGAATCGGTAAAGGTGGTGCTGTCGGTCAGCTTTTGCGAAACTAATGCGCCCGCGCCAACGCCGGACGTGGATATGCCATGCCCCGAAGTGAGGTAAACCTCTCCGTCCGCGGTTTGGTACACGGGATTGGTGTATATTACATGCCTGTCGTTCCTGCCGGTCAGGCCGTATATGGTGCACTCAAGCTCCAGCGCTTCTTCGTGTGAATCTTCGTTGTCGTTGGTGTTAACGGCTATTTTGCAGCCGCATACGCCTTCGCCGGTATAGTTTGAATAGCTTGTGCCGTACTCGTGCTCGGTAGTGGCCATGAAGAAGGCAAAGCCGTCCACGCCCGGGAAAACATAACTTTCATCGACAAGCTCCGCATACAGCCTGCCGTTGTACTGCGCTGCGTCCGCTTCGCCTATGCTGCCGCCGGACAATGCAGATGCGTTCGCACCGATGTAGCCTTCAAGGTCAAAGAGATCAATATATTCGGTGGTTATGTACACGCCTATCAGCCTGTCGCGCGAGGCGGCGGAAGCATCCATATCGCTGCGCGCAAGTGAGCAGCCGCACAGCAGCGCAGCAATTGCCGTAAGTATTGCCAAAAGGCATATGTATCGTTTCATCATTCATCCTCCTCATTAAGAACTCCGTCAAAATTGAGTATGTCGCCAACATTGCAGTCAAGATAATAGCAAATTTTATTGAGCGTATGGAAGCGCACGCCCTTGCCCTTTCCGCTGCGCAGTATGGAAAGGTTGGCCTCGGTTATGCCCACCATTGCGCAAAGCTCCTTACCGGTTATGCCGCGGCGCTTCAGCATTTCGTCCAAATTTACCTCTATCGCCATAAGCTCACCCTAAATAATGCTGTCGTTATCGTCCTTAATGCGCTTGGATTCGGCAATGAAGCGGCTGAACATGAGCGCGAGCAGGGCGAAAAGCACACCGGCAAAGGGGATGCTTGCGGAAACGTTAACGTTGCTCAGTCCGCCCGCAAGCGCTATTTGCACGGTATTGAACGCGGCGCTGCTTATTACGGATGCTTTAAGGCTGATAACGGCAAGACGACTCAGCCGCTGCGCAGTGTCCACGGCTTCGTCGCTGAAAAGACCGCCGCGCATGGATAGGAGCAGCTTTGCCCCGCAGAGTGCGAGCAATATGCTGAACACATTGGGCAGCGTATCCACGGCGGCGCGGGCGATGCTTACGCATATATCGAGCGCACCGTAGGCAAGCGAGGCCGCAACGGCAGCCGCCGCACCGTATGCAGATGCAAACGAAAGCACCGCGCAGGCTATATACAGCAGCCATGCGCCAGCACTAAGCAGCCTATCCGTGCCATCCAAAGCAAGGCGGCTTATTATGCGCAGCACCGCATAGCAGAGCACAAGCGAATATATCAGCGAATTCAATATGCCCAAGGCAATCTGATACGACGCGACGATGGTGAGCGTATCGGCGCTGAAAACATAGCGCAGCAGGCCGGGATTTATTGCCAGGTACAGCGCGGCGAACAGCACAACGCTCAATGTGTACAGTATGCAGTCCGCCTTGGCATGGCCGCGTTTCCGGGCGAATATAAGTGCCAGCACGGCGGGGATAAGGCTTATTGCGGCATACAGCGCAATTGCAAGCACATTCAGCGCGCCGCCGGCAAGGGAAAGGCTCCTGAGCGCCTTACCTGTAAACTCAAGCGGGTAACACAGCAGCACGCGGGCAATATCCGCGCCGCTTAGCAATATTGCCGCGGCAGCGCCCAGCGCGGCCAATGCGCACAATGCGTACAGAGCAGCTTTGTTATGCTTCATAGAAATCTCCACATTATCGTTTTGCGATAATTTATGGCGATATGATAGCATTGAAATTATCGTTTGTCAATAATTTTTTGTACGCCAAAACAGCGCCCTGCGTCGGGGCGCCGTTTCGGTAGGCACATATAATATTATTTTATTTTATCACCGCGAGGGGATTCGGTTCCGCGCGGAAGATAACGAAGTTGGGCAGAAGGGGCGGCATCACGCCGCGTTCATATCGTATATATAAAGCTTTGACTTATCGGATTTGACAGCATTATTATGCTGCGGCTTTGCCGAAGGGGAATAGCTGCGCACGTTAGCTTCCTTGTGCGGCGCGGCCTGCTTATGCTGCGCACGGCGGCGATGGATAGCCCTTTCCTGAATGCAGGCGGCGGCTATCATAAAGCCCAAAATGATGCTGGGGATCATGAAAGAGAAGAACAAACCAAAGTAATTCATTGCGTACCTCCGCTGCTCCGCTAAGCCGCCGTATATCCGTTTTGGAAACCGAATGGGAACCGTTCACGGTGGCTTATTGGGAAATTTCGCGGTCTTTTTCGACCGTGAACCTATTATAATATCCGATGAGGATACTGTCAAGCGGTTTTTGGAACTTTTTTGCAAAACATGAACAAAATAATGCTTGCAAAGCATTTCTCTATAAGATACAATATAAAAAACAAAATTGGAGGGCCGCATGAACAGATTGAAGGAATTGAGAAAAGCAAAGCACCTTTCCCAGGAGGAGTTGGGCAGCGTGCTTGGCGTGCAGAAGGCGGCTGTTTGCAAATATGAAACGGGCAGGGTAGCCCTGCCGAACGAAATGCTTATGAAGCTGTGCGATTTTTTTGACGTCAGCGCGGATTATATCCTTTGCCGCGAAAGCGCGATGGTAACGCCGCTTTTCAAATCCCGCACGACTATATCGCCCCGCCTTATGAAAATTGAGGACAGCGTGGGAGTGCCGCTCGTGGGCAGGGTGCATGCTGGGCTGCCGATACTGGCAGATGAAAACATAGAAGAATATATTCCGGTTGCGGCGAACGAGACCGTTGCAGGCGAATACTTTTACATGCAGGTGGAGGGAGACTGCATGGAAGGCGAGTTCATACCCGAAGGCGCGCTGGTGCTGGTACGGATGCAGCCAAGCGTTGAAAACGGGCGCATAGCGGTTGTGCGCATAGGCGAAGAAGTATTGCTGCGCAAGGTAAAAACGATAGGCGATACGCTTATGCTAATTCCTGCGAATACAAAATACGAACCAATGATTGTTCCACGGGAAGAGGCAGACATAATCGGCCGGGTGACGGAGGTGCGCATACGCAATCTGTAATGCGCTACCGGGCCAGTTCCTTCAGCGCCTCAGGCTTCAGCACCTCTACCTGACCGCGACTGAGACGGACTATGCCATGCCGGGCGAAAACGTTCATCATGCGGGATATCATCTCGCGATGCGTGCCGACATAGCGGCCCATCTGTTCCTGAGTAAGTGTGAGCGTGCGGCTGCCGTTGCGTTTTATCTCCTCAAGCAGGAACATTGCAAGGCGCTGCTCGCTGCTTACGGAAAGCATACGCTGGAGCGACGCCATAACAAATGCGCTGCGATCATAGAATACTTCGCGTTCAAATTTTAGGGCAGATGGATAATGCTCGCATAGATATTTGGACATGGGCGGGGAAATGGCGTAAACTTCGCTGGGCTGCTCGGCCTGCATGGTGAGCGAATAGTTTGGGTTGGTATACAGCTTGGCTTCAAGGAAGCTTGTGTATTGGCCCCTATGCAGTCGGTATAGCATTGTGTCGCGTCCATCGGCATTGATGGTATAATAGCGCACTTCGCCGCTTATAACATACAATGAGGATACTGTGATGGCATCGTTTATGCAGAAAATTTTGCCTCGCGGCAGCGCATGGTATTGGACTTGTCGTGCCGTTGCAAGGCGGTCCGTAGAATTGATATCCTGCCAGTAAGGAAACACTTCCGTAATTTTAGGCAGGGCGCGTTGGCTTCCCATTTTTATACTGTCTCCTGCTATAAAAAGTTTTTTAGCTTTGCTTATAAATTATATAACTCATCGCTTAATAAATAAAGTATTTCGACAAATTCAGACAAAAACTCCATGTATCCGCATAAAATAAACGAAGAACACAAGCATACAATATAACATACGCTGATATCATGCAAAAAGCGGATGCTTTTCAGCACCCGCTTATGAGTTGTTATGCATCAATCGTCATCTATGTCATCATCGTCATCATCACGTTCTATCTCGATGGCGTTTATGCCGCGCCTGCGCCTGTATGCGCGGTCTATGGGCTTTACCATGGCATAGTATATGGGTATGGTCAAAAACAGTATCCAGCCCGGGTGCCAAAGGCCCCATATGCAGCCCATGCAAAGGAAGGCTATGGCGACCAATAGGGTATAGGGGAAGGCGCGAAGGAAACAATGCCTGCGGCGGCCGGAGAACCAGCCGACTATTGAATAATACGCCGGTATGGTCAAGAAAAGTATCCAACCCGGATGCCAAAGGCCGAACGCAAAGCCAAGGCCGAGATAGAGTATCGTCACGAATATAGGGAAGGGGAATTCCTGCCAAACGGACTTTTCATTCGGCTCTATTACCAGATTGCCGCGGGCGGTAACATGGGAATCGGCGTCAACGGTGTTGCCGCTGTTTTCATCATCGTCACCATAGCTGAAGAAGAAACCGTCGTCCTTATTAAAGTGCAGCGGCTTGCCGTTTATGGTGACCTTCACGCCCTTGTCAGGCTCCGGCTCGGGTATGGGTTCATCGGTCTTAAGCAGCTCGTCAAGGCTTACGCCGTATACGCGGCTGAGCATTATAAGGTTGTCCGTGTCGGGCGAGGCCTCCGCGCGCTCCCATTTGCTCACGGCCTGGCGGGAAAGGCCAAGCTTTGCCGCAAGCTCCTCCTGAGAATAGCCGTGCTGCTTCCTGAGCTGCACCAGCCTGTTTGCTATTTCGATATTCATCGTAATATCCTCCTGAACTTTTCTGTGGCCTAAGCATAGCGCACGGGAGCACGGTTGCGCAATACACTCTGCTTTGCAATTAAAAAAATGCGCGCAACGAGCGGTTGCATCGGGTTGCGCGCATGGTAAAAACTCAGCTATTCAGCCAAAACACCGGTTTCGTTATTCAATAACGCTTTTGCCGCCCATATACATGCGCAGCGGTTCGGGTATGGCTACGGTGCCGTCCGCCTTGAGGTTGTTTTCAAGGAAGGCGATAAGCGTGCGCGGGGGCGCGACAACGGTATTGTTAAGTGTATGGGCAAAGTAGTTGCCTTTTTCCTTGTTCTTTATGCGGATGCCAAGGCGCCTTGCCTGCGCATCGCCAAGGTTGGAGCAGGAGCCGACCTCGAAATATTTCTGCTGGCGCGGGCTCCATGCCTCCACGTCAACGCTTTTCACTTTAAGATCCGCCAAATCGCCGGAGCAGCACTCAAGCGTGCGCACGGGGATATCCAGACTGCGGAAGAACTCCACGGTGTAGCTCCAAAGCTTATCGAACCAGGCCATGCTGTCCTCCGGCTTGCAGACTACTATCATTTCCTGCTTTTCAAACTGATGCACTCTGTATACGCCGCGCTCCTCTATGCCGTGCGCGCCGACTTCCTTGCGGAAGCAGGGGGAGTAGCTGGTAAGCGTGCGGGGCAGGGTATCTTCATCTATAAAGGTATCTATAAAGCTGCCTATCATGCTGTGCTCGCTGGTGCCGATAAGGTAAAGGTCCTCGTTTTCTATCTTATACATCATGCCTTCCATTTCGGCAAAGCTCATTACGCCGCTTACAACGCCGCTGCGGATCATGAAGGGCGGCACGCAATAGGTGAAGCCCTTGTTTATCATAAAGTCGCGAGCGTAGCTCAATATGGCGCTGTGCAGGCGTGCAATGTCCCCCTTGAGGTAATAGAAGCCGTTTCCGCTCACGCGGCGGGCGGCGTCTATATCAATGCCGTTCACTTTTTCCATTATGTCCACATGGTAGGGTATTTCGTAATCCGGCACGACGGGTTCGCCGAAGCGTTCGCGCTCAACGTTCTCGCTGTCGTCCTTGCCGATGGGTACGGATTCATCTATTATGTTGGGAATTACCAGCATACGCTTGCGGATTTCGGCTTCCAGCTCCGCTTCACGCGCTTCCAGGGCGGCCATCTCGTCCTGCATGGCCTTAACTTCTTTCTTGGTCTCCTCGGCCTTGTCGCGCTCTCCGCGGGCCATCATGCCGCCTATCTGCTTGGAAAGCACGTTGCGCTGGTTGCGCAGCACGTCCCCGCGGGTGTGATCCTCGCGCCATTCCTTGTCCATGGCAACGACTTCATCCACCATAACGAGCTTTTCATCCTGAAACTTTTTGCGTATGTTTTCCTTCACAAGCTCAGGGTTATTGCGTATAAGCTTAATATCAAGCATAGTATTTCTCCTTTATGTTAAAAATTACATTCTTTCGGGCGCTTCAAGGCCTATAAGGTACAGCCCGTTCTTTATGCATATGCGCGCCGCATCGCAAAGGGCAAGGCGGGCGTTGCGCACGGCGGGGTCATCGTCCATTATGCGGCAGTCATAATAGAACTTATTGAAGCAGGAGCAAACGTCTATCACCTCGCGGGAGATGAGATACGGCTCGTACTTTTCGGCCGCGGCCTTAACGGTTTCGGGGAAGGCGGCAATGGCCTTGATAAGGGCTGTCTCAGCCTCGCCTGAAAGCAGGGAGCAGTCCACATTGGCCTTATCGTAGCCGTTAGCTTTCCTCAGCACGGAGCAGCAGCGCGCATGGGTATACTGCGCATAGGGGCCGGTTTCGCCGTCGAAATTGAGCATCTTGCTCCAGGAGAAGCTGGTATCCTTTATTCGGCTGTTGTAGAGTATTCCCCAAACTACCGCGCCCACGCCCACGGCGCGCGCGGCGGCCTCCTTATCCTCAAGATCGGGGCTCTTTTCTTTGATTATATCGAGCGTTTTTTCTATTGAGGCGTTCAGAACATCTTCCAGATACACCACGTTGCCGTGGCGGGTGGAAAGCGTGCCTTCCTCCATGGATACCATGCCGAAATTGACATGCACGCAGTCCTTGACCCAGGTTTTTCCCATCAGCTCCAGTACCTTAAAGAACTGCTGGAAATGCAGGTTCTGCTGATATGCAACAACGTATATGCTCTTAACAAAGTCATATGTATTCTTGCGGTATATTGCGGCGGCAAGGTCGCGCGTGGCGTAAAGGGTTGCCCCGTCGGACTTTACTATTATGCAGGGGGGCATGTTGTATTCAGAGAGGTCAACTATCTTTGCGCCCTTGTCGGTTTTGAGAAGGCCCTTAGCGTCCAGCTCGTCTATTACGGCCTGCATCTTGTCCTCATAAAAGCTTTCGCCGTTGTAGCTGTCGAACTCCACGCCGAGAAGCTTATATACTTCGCCAACTTCCTTGAGCGTGAGCGTTTTCATCCGCTGCCAAAGGTCGACCGCTTCCGCGTCGCCCTGCTCTATTTTCCTGAACCATGCGCGGGCTTCGTCGTTAAGGCTTTCATCCTTTTCGGCTTCCTCATGGAAGCGGACATAAAGCTTGACAAGCTCCCGAACTGTTGATTCCTCGATCGGCTTTCCGCCGCCCCATTTTTTGTAAGCAACTATCATCTTGCCGAACTGCGTTCCCCAGTCGCCAAGGTGGTTTATGGCAATGGTATTGTATCCCAGCGCCTTATATATCCTGTTAAGGCTGTTGCCTATGGCTGTGGAGGGCAAATGGCCTATATGGAAGGGCTTTGCAATATTGATGGAGGAAAACTCCACGCAAACGTTTTTGCCCTGTCCTTCGCTGCTGTGGCCGTAATTTTCGCCTTCGTTAAGCACGCGCATTATCGTTGCTGCGGCCGCGCCGGCCCTGTCCTCAAAGAAGTTAAGATAGCCGCCAGCAACCTCCGCACGGGTTATGCACGCGGGCAGGGCAAGCTTATCCTTCAGCTCCGCAGCTATTGCCGCGGGGGCCTTGCGCATGGCCTTAGCCAGGCGGAAGCAGGGGAAGGCATAGTCCCCCATGCTGCTGTCCGGCGGAATCTCTATATAGCTCAAAAGCTCCGCGGCATCCATGCCCGTTGCGGCGGATATGGCAAGTGCAATGTCGTTCCTGGTATCCATAGTCAACTCCTAAAGTAAATTACTTATTAGACGAATCAGTATACCATATTTATGGCAAAATGTTAAGTAAAAACAAACTTTACGCCAAAGTTCAAAGTATAAATTGCCAAGCGGGTGCCGTAATGCTATAATCAGGCCATGGAAAAGAACGCACCGAAGAAGAAAAAGCGGCTTACACCGCTGGATATCATACTTTATTGCATAAGCGCGGCGCTGCTGATAGGCGGCGTGGCGCTGATAATTCGCCAATATGTGCTGATAAGCGACTATGTTGACCCGCCGCAGCCGAGCATCACGCCAACGGCAGAGCCAACGCCCACTGCAGCGCCGAATCCGAGCGAGACGCCCGCGCCCACCGCGGAGCCCACGCCCACGCCGTATCAATATACGCGCAGTGCGCCCAAGAAGATATATTTCATTGACGCGCAGGTGATGGCGGAGGTTTACCCCGTTGGGCTTATAGATGAGGGCGACAAGAAGGGCCAGATGGACACCATTGAGGATCCGGACGTGGCGGCATGGTACGAGCCCGGCCCCGCACCCGGGGAGCAGGGCAACGCGCTGGTGAACGGGCACAAAAGCTGGAAGGGCAAGATAGGCCGCTTCAGCGTGCTGTGGAACATGGAAGAAGGGCAGAAGGTAGCCATCGAGCGGGAGGACGGCAGCGTGCTGTACTTCAGGGTTACGAGCGTGGACTTCTATCAGTACAACGATTATCCCGAAAGCGTTATGGATATGGAGAGCGACACGGCGAAGATGACGCTGATAACCTGCTACGGCGATTTTGACCGCTCTGCGGGCACAAGCGAGCAGCGCTGCGTGGTTGTGTGCGATCTGATAACCGACGGCACGGAGAACGAACCGGCAGCCGAATAAAGAGTTTTTAGCAAGAAAAAGCCCTGCAATACGGGCTTTTTTGATACCCATAAGGCATGAAAACCAAAAAAGTGCAAAAAAATTCGAACTGGGTGCTTGACATAATCGGATTCTTGGGTTAGAATATACGAGCGCGCTGAGGAAAGCACAAAGCACCACGGCGAACGGCAAAGCGCGAGAGCGCAATGCGGGAATAGCTCATTCGGTAGAGCGCTGCCTTGCCAAGGCAGAGGTGGCGGGTTCGAGCCCCGTTTCCCGCTCCATATGGCACCATAGCCAAGCGGTAAGGCAGAGGTCTGCAAAACCTTTATTCCCCAGTTCGATTCTGGGTGGTGCCTCCAGAAAAAGAGCATTGCGTAGGCAATGCTCTTTTTCAGTGAAATTTGCCCTGCGGGCAAGTGAAATAGCTTCGCTGTGAAATATCTGCTTCGCAGATGTGATATGTTCGCTTGCGCGAACGTGGGCAAATTTTATTTCACATTGCGACGAAGGAGCAATATTTCACAATTCCAAGCTTGCGAGGAATTATTTCACATCGCGCGTCAGCAAGATATTTCACTTGATTCGTAATAGCTGTTTTTACAAGCAGATGACAGGCGGCGTATATCTACATCATATTCCATAATTCGATACTCCTGATATAAAAAACGGAACCCGCCACATCGGAGGGTTCCATTTATATTCTTCGCTCGGTCACTTTTTATTTTACCGACGAGTCAGAACCGTCACTCGTCTCCATTTAGCGAAGCGTAAGCGATGCGCTTACAATAATAGTATATGCAAGCTTTTTTAGATTGTCAACTGAGAAATCGAGGAAGCACAGCATTCCTTGCGCAAATAATAGAAAAGCTAAAAATTATATGCTATAATTTGAAATAAGAAAGTGTAATACGACTATCGTACAATGCTTTTTGGAAAGGACAGAACACACATGAAAAGAATCACAACATGGGTACTTATAATAGCGCTTATCATATTTATTATCGACTGAGGGCATTATCGGCGTGAAATTGCTTGACGGCAATTATGATATCATAACGGAAGCATACATTGGGGCGGCATGCTTTGGCGCGATGCTCATATGCGCCGTCTGCAAGGCGTTCACCAACAAATGCCCGCATTGCGGCAAATTGATACAATCCAACGGAAAATACTGACCGCATTGCGGGAAGGAGATTTGAGGTTGTAAAAACGGAGGATAGCCCGTGGAATTCTCTTTTGATTCGTTTATTGACGGAAGCTTTGACTATGACTGTGAAACCAAGACACACGGCTGCATATGGCTCCGCGAAGAAGAAATGGACATTGGCGGCGGCAAAATCACGGTTGCCGATATAGATAAGCTGAAATTCCATCCTGATGCCGATGCTGTGACCATATCGGGACTCAGGCAGGATACTTTTGAGTATTTCATTGAAACATACGGAAAACAACTGAAAGCAATTCGTTTTTTCAAGAACAAGTTTATTGAAGATTTATCGCCGCTCGGTACGCTGCCGCAGCTTGAATATATTTATTTAAGTCTAAATCAAAGGGCGGCATCACTTTGGGAGATGACGAATAATATAAGCTTAACAGGGCTTTGCATAGAGGACTTTTCGCGGCTCTCATCCATAAAGGAAGTGAAAACTGCGCCGTCGCTGAGAGATTTTAGAATAGGGAATACTGCTTACAAAAAAGCGGTTATCAATAGTCTGATGCAGTTGGCGGGGATGAAGCTTGAAAGGCTGTCGTTTAACGGCAGCGCCATTGCGGATAATGATTTGTCTTTTCTTGCGGAACTCCCGCGACTGAGAACATTTGATTTTCCGACGAATGTTTTTACAACGGAACAGGTGGCGTGGATAGCGGCGAATTTTCCGCAGCTTGAGGGATTTGCCATCGGTGCAAAGCGTGATTGCAGCCTGTTTGAATCCAACAAAAACTTAGTTTTGGTGCCTGGTACTATAATCGTCGGCAAGCGCAAGCAGACTATGATAATTAAAGGAAACGAAGCGAAAATCGAAAGATATATTTCGGCTTTTAATAAGCTGAAGCAACAGTATAAAGGCGTTTCATATTACGATGCATTTTTCCGGCAGTAAAAAGGGGATGCTGGAACAGCATCCCCTTGCTTACTCACACATTCCACGACGAATACTTTTTGCCGATTATATATTTGAACAGGGGCAGGAGCAGCACGAGCGACGCCAATGCCCATGCGCCCGGATCGCCGAAGCAGACGGCGGCGAACGCGGCCGTTGAGGCGGAAGAATCTATCGCGCCGCCGTTGACTATCTGCGGCAGAAAGGCGCAGATAAGTATGCGGGACACAAGCTCCGCCACGCCCGCGCACAGCACATACCCCGCAAGGAACACCCCCTGCACCGCGCTGCGCACAACTATAAGGAAGCCGAGTATTGCATAGAACGCCATATCGACATACATAAACGTATTGCCGTAGCGTATGGTTTCGGCGGATATCTTATCGGTACTCATGAATATATACTGATAAGTGCCGTTTATTGAAAGCAGCAGGCCTATGGCAATGCATATGGCGGAAACTATAAGCATTATAAGCACGGTTTGCAGCGTGCCGCGCTTTATGCGCTCATAGTCGCGCTTGCCGTAGTTCTGCGCATTGAAGCCCAATATTGCGGAAGCAAGGCCGTTGAACGGCGCCATGAGGAAACTGATAAGCTTATTCGCCGCGCCGAAGCCGTTTTGCGCCGGTGTGGAGGCCACCATTTCGCCGCTTGCGGTAAGATCGAACTTGACCACCGCGCCCTGCATAACTATTATGCCTATTGCAAGTATTGAAAACTGAAGCCCAAGGGGAATGCCCTGCTTCAGGTGTTCCCATATGCTGCTAAGGCTTACGCGGAAATCCTCCTTGCGTAGCCTAAGCTCCTTATACTTGGAAAACATATATGCGCCGCAGCCGATAACGCTTATAAACTGCGCCAAAATGGTCGCTATGGCGGCGCCTGCAGGGCCCATGCGCAGCGTGGTAAGGAAGAAAATATCCAGCCCTATATTGAGCGCCGTTGAAATTATAAGGAATATGAGTGGGGTGACGGAGTCGCCATATGCACGCAGAATGCCGCAGATGAAGTTATAGCCCATCTGCGCAAGTATGCCTGCGAATATAACAACGCAGTATGAATACGCCGCGCTGTACACCTCCGCATTCACGGGCGTAACGTTTATAACGCCCAGCAGCCACGGCAGCAGCGCAATGGATGCGACCGTGAGCACGAGCGAAATTATTACGGAAAGATATATCTGCGCTGCGAAGGACTGCCTTACGCCCTTCGTATCCCCCATTCCCGCAGCCTTTGCGGTTATTACGGAAAAGCCGCCCGTGCAGCCGAAGGCAAATTCAAGGAATATAAACGTGAGCGGGCCGGTATCATTAACGCCTGCCACCTGCGCCGCGGTAAGTACCTGGCCGCATATTATTGCATCCGTCAGCACATAAATCTGCTGCAAAATAAACGAAACCGTAATGGGCATTGAGTAGCGCAGTATAACGCGCCAGGGCGAGCCGCTCGTCAGCTCCACCGGGCGCGAAAGCCGCCTGAAAAGCCCTTCTTTAGCCGCTTTTTTCTCCATAAAAGCAACCTCCGTGAAAAATCAAAACCATATTATACAGGCTTTTCGGCGGATTTCAATAGCAATTATAAATTTAACTTTTCAGCCATATTTCGCGGCAGTATCACGCTTCAAATTCAAAATCCGCGTTGTCAAGGCGAATTACTGGGCATATGGCATACTTCAACCCGAATGGATTGGGTTCGCTTATTTCATGCAGCGTTACTTCAAATAGGGCGAAGTAGCACGACGTATCGCCCGTATAGTAGCTTTCGCCGTTATCCCGCGTGTAGGGGTAATAGTTCACGGCTACATAATCGCCGCCGGCGGATGAGATATTGCCTTTTATTATGTACTGTGTATCAGTCTGCGTAAACTCTGGATAAGGTGCGCGGGGGAACCGTTGTGCAGTTGGGATGCATATTCATTCGGCGCAACGGTAGCTGCATTGCATGCGCAAAGCAGCATTGCTCCTGCAAGCATCAATGAGATAAAGTGAATCAAACGGTTCGGTTTTGCCATTGCATTTCTACCTCCCTGCTTTTATAAAATTACCCGAATGCGCTGCCGCATCCGGGTAAAATGCAATACATTATCAGTTTATTCTTTTTCCTGCGGAAAAACCGTCCCGCTCGTAAGCCTTGCTCATGTTGTTCAGCTTGTTGACAAATTCCTCGTTGGTCTCCGTCCGCTCCATCATGGCGATAAGCTGCTCGGTAGCGTCGGCCGGATTGCCGCTTGAAAGCGTTTTTCGCATGCTGAACACCGCTTCAAGCTCCTGCTTGCTCAGCAGCAGCTCCTCTTTCCTTGTGCCGGACTTGTAAATGTCTATGGCGGGGAAAATGCGCTTTTCGCTCATCTTGCGGTCAAGGTGAATCTCCATGTTGCCGGTGCCCTTGAATTCTTCATAGACTATGTCGTCCATCCTGCTGCCGGTCTCTATAAGCGCCGTGGCGATTATGGTCAGGCTGCCGCCGTTTTCAATGTTCCTCGCCGCGCCGAAGAAACGCTTGGGCTTATGCAGGGCGCCTGGATCCATGCCGCCGGAAAGCGTGCGTCCGGTTGTGGGTATGGTAAGGTTGTATGCGCGGGCAAGCCTTGTTATGGAGTCGAGCAGTACAACAACGTCCTTGCCCTGCTCAACAAGCCTCATCGCGCGCTCCTGCGTCATTTCGGCAACGCGGGTATGATGCTCGGGCAGCTCGTCAAACGTGGAATAGAGCACCTCTCCGTTTATGGAGCGCTTCATGTCCGTAACTTCCTCCGGGCGTTCGTCTATCAGCAGAACTATCAGGTGAACATCGGGATAGTTGGTGGATATTCCGTGGGCAATGTTCTTGAGCAGCGTGGTCTTGCCGGACTTGGGCTGGCTCACTATCATGCCGCGCTGGCCCTTGCCTATGGGGGCAATAAGGTCTATAAGGCGGATAGCCAAATTCTGGTCGCGCCCCAATCCCTTTGATTCAAGGGTAAGGCGTTCGTTGGGGAAAATGGGTATCAGCTCGTCAAACGGCTTGCGCTGCTGCGCCTTTTCGGGATCCTCGCCGTTTATGGCGGTTATGTAGAGAAGGGCCAAGAACCTTTCGCCTTCCTTGGAGGGGCGGGTCTTGCCGGTCACCATGTCTCCTGTTTTAAGGTTGAAGCGGCGTATCTGCGCAATGGAAACGTATACGTCCCGCGTGCCGGGCAGATAGTTTTCGCTGCGGAGGAAGCCGTAACCGTCCGGCAGAACCTCCAGCACGCCTTCGCAGTCCCCGCAGGTGCCCGCTTCAAGCATTTCGGATATTGCGGGCGTGGGAGCGGCGGGGTTATAGTCCTTATAAAAGCTGTCGGGCTTAGCCTGGCGGTAAGCGTCCTCGTGCATATCCATGCCGCCCGCATAGGGATCCTGCCTGTAAGGATTCTGCTGCATGTAGCTATCCTGACGGTAAGGATTGGGCTGCTGTTGCTGCTGCATATATGCTTCCTGCGCCTGGCGATAGGGACTGGGCGCGGGAGCGTAGCCATCCTGCCTGTAAGACGGGCGGGAATCATAGCCCTGGTTTGTATATCTGGGCGCGCCGTAGGGCTGCTGATAATTCTGGCGCGGCTGGCGCGTGTCCTGATATGCGCCGGGGGCGGTATAGCGGCGGTTGTAGCCGGAGGGGGACTGATAATCCTGCCGCGGCTGGCGGTAAGGCTGCTGATAACGCTGGCGCGAATCATACCCGGCGTCAAGCGGGGGAATGCCGCCCTGCGGTGCGCTTGGTGCGGGGGCGGGCTGGGCCTGCTGCGGCGCGGCAGTTTGCGCCTGCGGCACGGGTTCCGCCTTTGCGGCGGGGGCTTCCCCCGTGCGCTGCGGCATGCTTGGCGCGCTTACGGCCCCGGCCTTTTCTTCGGCTTCGGCCTTGGGCTTGACGGCGGAAAGCTTGCTGCCGCCGTTCATGATGATATCGACAAGTTCACCCTTGCGATATTTGGTGATGGATTTAACACCCTGAAGCTTTGCGATCTCTCTCAGATCGCCTAAGGATTTTTCCAACAGTTGATCTCTGGTCAAAATGCTGCTCCTTTCAAGAAACGCAAAATTTATAAACAAATTTCCTGCTTACGGTGTGTATATATCGGTTCTGCTATCAGTATTATGCCCATATTAATGAAGTTAAAACGTTATATTTGGGGCTTTTATCCGTTCTTCTACCGACAATACCATATTATCGTTAAACATACGCATTTGTCAAGAAGAAACGTGTGAATATTTGATGTATTTTTCTTTAGTATACGCGCATATAATCAAACAAGGGTATAACTACACAAAAGGAGGCCGGGTATGGACAGAATATTGGGCGAAGGCAGCACACGCATACGTTCCCACAGCGTGCATATAGAGGGCAGGGAGCTGATGAGCGTGAGTGGGGTGAAGGACGTGGATTGCTTTAACGAGGCGGAGATAGAGCTGCTTACGGACGCGGGGCAGCTTAGGATAGAAGGCAGCGGGCTGCACATAACAAAGCTTAGCCTTGACGAGGGGCAGGTAATAGTTGAGGGGGAAATACTGGCCCTTGAATACAGCGAGGATGCACAGCAGCGCGGTTCGCTATTTTCGCGCATGTTCCGCTGATGCTGCGCGCGGCAGCGGAAATACGCATATGCCTTATTTCACTTTACTGTGGCACGTTGATAGGGCTTATGTATGATATTTTCGCGTTCATACGGCTGCCGTTCAACGAAAACCGCATTATCGACGCGGCGCTGGATATTATGTTTTATATATTTGCGGGCATTGCCGCGGCCGCCGCGCTGCTTTATGCGGACAGTGGGCGGATAAGGCTTTATTCAATAATGCTGATAGCGGCGGGCGCGCTGATATACTGCCGCTATCCAATGCGCATGTGCGGGGCGCGCATGAGGCAAAACCTTGCAAAAAAGCGAAAATACGGGCGCATTTACAAAACCCATGCAAAAACGGAAAAATAAGGCTTGAAATATGCGCATATATGCTTTATAAATATAGTATACGCAATAGGTGCGCACCTATGCGTATATTACCATATAAGAAAGGCAGGTATGCGGCATGAAACGGAAGCTGAAGGCAACGCCCCGCTTTATTATGCTGCTTACGCTTATATGCCTTATATTCGCGGGCGCGGTAATACTTTCCCAGCAGGCTAAGCTGAACGAGATCGCCGCCAAGCAGGCCGCGCTGGACGAACAATACGCCGCACTGCAGGCGGAGGAACAGCGCCTTGAATACATGATAGAATACGCCAAGAGCGATGAATACAGAGTGCAGTACGCCCGCGAAAAGCTGGGGCTTGTGCTGCCGGACGATATAAAGTTCGACATAACGGATTAAGAAAACGAAAAGTGGCCGTTGGCCACTTTTTAAGTATTTTTGGGAGGATGAACAATGCAGAAGAAAGCCGCCGTGGACATAGGCAGCAACTCAATACGATATCTTGGCCCTAACGGGGAAAGGCGGCTTATAACCACCCGCCTTGCGGAAAACATAATTTCAACCGGAAAGCTTAGCGATGCGGCCATTGAGCGGAGCATAGCCGCGCTGAAGGAGCTTGCCGCCCTTGCCGCGGCGCAGGGCGCAAAGCCCTATGCATACGCCACCAGCGCCGTGAGGGATGCCAAATTCGGCAGCCGCGAACGCTTCCTTGCCCTTGCGGGGGAGATAATGCCCGTGCGCGTGCTTTCGGGCGAGGAGGAGGCCACATTTGCCCGCATAGGTGCGGGCATTGCGGACAAGCCGGACTGGGGCCTGATAGATCTTGGCGGCGGGTCGTGCCAGCTCATTTCGGAGGGATTTGCGGTCAGTGCGCCGATGGGCTGCGTCCGCGCGAAGGATATATGCGATAAGGAATCGGACGGGTCGTATGAATCCATGCGCGAGGCCGTGTTCAGGGCGTGCGAAGGGCTGTTCCGCTTCCCGCGCATAAGAATAACGGACTGGATAGGCGTGGGCGGCACGATAACAACGCTTGCGGCGCTGTCGCTCGGGCTTGAGGAATACGATGAGCACGCTGTCGAATCCACATTGCTTACGCGGGAGAGGATAGAGCTGCTTTCCAAAAAGCTGCACGAAGCGGGGGACGGGGCGCGCAGCCGCCATCCGCTGCTTACAAAGCGGCATGATGTTATAGTACCCGGCACGCTGGTGCTGCTTTACGCAATGCAGGGCATGGGCATACGTGCGCTGCACCCGAGCAAGGCGGATGGGCTGGACGGGTATTATAAATATATATGTCAAAATATGTGACATATTGCGCGGCATAATGTATAATCAAATTGTGCCGCAAAAGCGGCATAGAATGGACGAGAGGTATTTTTATTATGAAAAAGACTGTTGCCATGATGATGGCTGCAATTATGCTTATGGCATTCTCCGGCTGCACAGGCGGCGCGGACAAGCCCAGTACGCAGGATTTGATATCCACGCTGCCCGCGGAAGGCGGAAAGCCCGTTGTTACGGACACCCCAGCCCCCACCGAAGCGCCTGTTGCAACTGAAGAACCCACGGCAGAACCTACCGCGGAGGCCGAAACTTCCATAACGCGCGGCACATGGACGGACGGCGTATATTATAACGCCACCGCGGGATTTAACTTCACCCCGCCCGAAAACTGGCTGCTGGCGGACGATGAATACATTGCGCAGCTTGTCGGCGTATCCAAGGAGATGCTGGGTACCGAGGGCGAAGATCTGAGCGACCACGAGGTTGTGTACGATACTTTTGTACAGAATCCGGACAACGGCACCAACGTATTTATAATATATCAAAAGGTCAGCATGCTGGGCGCGCTCGGCATGGGCATAGGCGATATTATGGACGAAATAGTTAAGCAGATGGGTGAAAACACGGCCATGAACTGCACCTATGTCGGCACGACGGAGCAGACGCTCGGCAGCACCGATTATCAGTGCGCGGAGTTTGACGTGGACATAAGCGGCATTACTATAAAGCAGTACATACTGGTGAACAAGTTCATGAACTACATCACCAACATAACCATAACCGCCATGGCATCCGAACCCATTGAGGAGTTCCTGCCCATGTTCACATCGGCGCAGACCGCGATGGCAGACTGCTGCGGTTAAAAGTAAAGATACTATATTAATATGGTAAGGCAGCACCGTGCAAACGGTGCTGTTTGTAAAAAGGAGCATTCCCATGGACGAGACTGTGCTTGCGATAAGAAGCAGGATACTGAGACTGTGCGGGGAACGCGGAATAAGCGTAAACAGATTGGCAAACCTGAGCGCCGTTCCGCCCAGCAGCATAAAGAACATACTTTACGGCAAAAGCAATAACCCAAAGCTGATGACTATAAAACTCATTTGCGACGGGCTTGGCATAACGCTTGGAGAGTTTTTCTCCTGCGATGAGTTTGATAAGCTTGAACAAAGCATAAAATAAGCATATAAAAAGCGCAGCCTTATGGCTGCGCTTTTACCGTGCTTAACGGATATTATTTGTTCTTTTTGGCCTTTTCTTCCTTTATTTCGCCGGCGCTGCGAGCGATGCTGAACAGGCTGCTGAGTACGGAGCAGCCGAGCGCCGCGGGCAGCACCCAGGGGCCTTCGCTGTCCGAAATAAGGCAGATCAGCAGGAATACAACGCTTGCCCCCGAAAGCAGAACGCTTGCCGCCAGCAACAAAATTTTGGATAGCTCTTTGTTCTTGTCAGGCATTTGCTTCACTCCTTTCCGCTGTTGTTTTTTGCCTCCTCCTTTGCTTTCGCGCGCTCCTCGCGGCGCTTTGCAATGTATTCATAAAGGAACCACGCAAGGCCGCCGCCCACAAGCGCGGCAATCAACATTGTTTTTGTGTCGTTCGCGCCGGATATGAGCAAGCCCATAACGCTGCCTATCAGCACGAACGGCGCGGAACCAAGCGCACTGCGCCTGTATTTATTTATAGGCACGCGCTCAATGCGCTTTACCGGCACCAGCAGCGTGCAGCGGTAATCCTCCGCCTCCATATCGCCAAGGGGATAAATCTCCATTTCCTGCGTGCCCTGGTGATTGTAGCCGGACTTGGGAAACCATGTGTTGTAAACATTAGACCAGCAGCTTGTAACGGCCTCGTTCGTGCCGCCTTCGCAGTCAAAATATGCATACGTTCCGGCGGGTACGAATATGGTTTCGTAGCCTTCAAGCAGCGGCGTGTCGTTATCCACCTCCACAGCCACCCAGTAATCATATCCCTTGGAGGTAAAGTTGGAGCAGATGCCCACAATATATTCCGCACCCTCCTTCATAACGGTTTTCAGCTCGTCCACCGTGCCGTCCTGTTTAAGGCTCAGTAAAAACTCGCGGGCCTTTTCGCCCGGCGTGCTCTGCTTTGCCGCTATACGTGTGCGCCTGCCCATAAAGCGGCGTTCATCATATTCCCTTACGTTTTCGGCAAGCGGCACGCGCTTGTCCTTATTTTCGGATTTCTGCATTTCCATATCCGTATGCCCTCCTATGGGAATGGTATTATTACTATAGATTATATACTATCAGGCTTTTTCAATCAATCGCCAAAAAGAATAATCGGTCCGTTGTTGCCAGCGGACCGGTAATCCTGTTGTTTGCTCTTTTGAAAGGTTGCTCTCTCTTTCTGATTCATATTATAGAGCATGGCGGGAGAAAAAGCATCACAAAAGTGTTACGAAAGTCTCAAACTTTGATTATGTTTAAGTAACGTTTTGGCGCGAAAGTGTTAAATCCCGCCGAAATATTTGCTTAATGCCCACTTGGCCGCCATGCGCACCTGCTCAAACGGGGAGGAAAGGCAGGCGCGGATCTCCGCTTCGCATTGCCCTTCCCGCGCGGCGAATGCTATGGCTTCCATGGTAAGCCGCCCGTTGCCGGTTATGTTTTTGCCCGCTATAATGCGCGCGGCCTTCGCGTTGCCAGCTATAAGCCGCCTCAGCTCAAACGCTTCCGCCGTGTCGTCAGGCACGGGCAGCTTTTTCAGCCGCGCATTCTTTGGGCAGACGGCCTGGCAAATTTCGCAGCCCAGAAATGTCTGCTGCTTTTGCCAAATTTCTTCTGTATAGCCGCTGTTCATAATATAGCGCATGCAGCGCGTTACGTTCAGCCCGTCCGCTGTTATCGCGCCCATGGGGCAGGCGGAGATGCAGGCCGTGCAGCCTTCCGGGCAGCCGCCCTCCGTGCAGCCGCCCTCCGTGCAGGCTTGCTCCGCGTTTGGCTCAACCGGGGAATATATTAGCAGCGTTTCAAGCGCAATGCGCGTGCCGTAGGGGGCAATGCTCAGCAGCCCGTTTCTGCCCTGATGCCCCACTCCGTTGGCTATGCACAGCGCCCGCGCGGGTATAAACGCCCGCTCCGCCGCTATTCCCGCCGCGTTAAGTTCAGCCTCCACGGCCTTTGATGCGTGGTAGCTTGCGTTGCTGGCGGGATAATAGGAGGAAATATGCCCGCCGTTTTCATACGGAGCATAGGCCCATATCAAAAGCAGTGCGGCCTTTGCGTCGGGATATGCCGCGGGCAGGTCGTGCGGCATTGCGCAGCCCGTGCCGTAAAGCGCGGAATACTTATGCCAAGCGTCCAGCTTATGCAATTTTAGCATACGCATACTTGCAAACCCGTGAGCGAGCGCGGTTTTATATATTATATTCCTTATTTGGCTGTCCGTATAAACATTCATGACAAAAGTATAACATATAAGTGCCGCGAAGTATAGCAAATTAGGGCAAAAGTTAAAAAACTAACGAGAATAAAGTACTACACGGGTGAAAAATTGTGTGCTATAATAGCACGGATAGCAATGGTAGGCGTAACTATGTTCGCATGCATTTTTGCATTTTTATTACATCACATTCCGCATCACATCGAAAGGCAGGTGCTTTGTTTGCCAAAGTATTCCTTCAAGGGCGGCGTACATCCTCTGCATTCCCAGCACGAGGGTAAGCTGCCGACCCGAAATGCCCCGATACGGGACTTCGTTTCCGATTCGGTGGTCATTCCCATGAGCATGCATCTGGGTGCTCCGTCTAAGCCGTGCGTAAGCAAGGGCGATCATGTAAAGATAGGCCAGCTTATAGGCGAACCTGTCGGCGGGCTTGGCCTTCCCGTACACGCCAGCATATCCGGCGAGGTTACGGCCGTTGAGCCGCGGCTCATCACCGGCGCGGGACCCGTTATGTGCGTTTGCATACAGAATGATTTTGCCGACGAATGGGTGGACGGCATACAGGGCTACGGCAACGTGGAAACAGTTGACCCCGCGCTGATAGTTCCCGCGATAAAGGCTGCGGGCATATGCGGCATGGGCGGCGCGAGCTTCCCCGCGCACGTTAAGCTTACCCTTCCCGAAGGCAAGACCTGCGATACGATTATATTGAACGGCGCAGAGTGCGAAACGTCCCTTACGGCTGACTATAGGCTGATGATAGAAGAACCCCGCCGGGTGGTGGACGGCCTGCGTGCGGAAATGCGCGCGCTTGGCGTAAAGCGCGGCGTAATAGCCATAGAGGACAACAAGATGGAAGCTATCGAGTCCATGCGCAAGGCGGCTGCCGGGCGCGAGGGCGTTGAAATAGCGGTACTCAGGACCAAGTACCCGCAGGGCGGTGAAAAGCAGCTTATCCACGCCGTTACCGGACGCCAGGTGCCCAGCGGCAAGCTGCCAATAGAGGTGCATACGATAGTTACCAACGTGGCCACGGCCGCGGCGATAGCGGACGCGGTTATAGACGGCAAGCCCCTTATAAGCCGCATAACCACCGTTACCGGCAAGGTGGTCAATCCCTCCAACCTGCGCGTAAGGATAGGCACCGTTGTTGCCGACATGATAGGCGAATGCGGCGGATACAGCGAGGAAGCCGCAAAGATAGTTATGGGCGGCGGCATGACCGGCGTTTGCACCGCAAGCGCGGATATACCCATTGCCAAGGCCAACGGCGGCATAGTTGTTTACAACGAAAAGGACGCGAAGAGCGTTGACGAAGAGCCCTGCATACGCTGCGCGCGCTGCGTACAGGCCTGCCCCATGGGGCTTGACCCGTATAAGCTGAAGCACCTTTGCGACGCGGGCAATTTGGAAGGCGCGAAGGCCAACCATGTTATGGACTGCATACTGTGCGGCTGCTGCTCGTATGCCTGCCCGTCAAGAAGATGGCTGACCGCGGCGTTCAAGAATACCAAGGACGCAATAGCCGCCGCAGCAAGGAGGAAGTAATATGAGCCTTTATATGTCTACCGCGCCGCATGTGCGCAGCCCGCAGAACACCCGCTCCCTGATGGGCGATGTTCTGATAGCCCTGGCGCCCACCACTATCGCCGGCATATACTTTTTCGGTGTAAGCGCGGCAATAGTAGTGGCACTTGCTACGGCCTCCGCCATACTGTTTGAATACCTTTGGCAGAAGCTTACGCATAAAACCGTAAGAATCGGCGACCTGAGCGCGGCCGTTACCGGCCTGCTGGTCGGCCTTAACCTCCCGCCCACGGCGCCGTGGTGGCTGCCCATAATCGGCAGCGGCCTTGCGATAATACTCGTAAAGCAGCTTTTCGGCGGCATAGGCGATAACTTTGTCAATCCCGCGCTTGCCGCGCGCGGCATACTGCTTGCCAGCTGGCCCGTGCGTATGACGGCGTTCGTGCTGCCCACCTGCTTCAGCGGTGCGGATGCGACCACCAGCGCCACCGTGCTTGCCGGTTATGAAGCGAGCTATATGGACATGTTCCTCGGCAACATTCCCGGCTGCATAGGCGAAGTCTGCAAGGCGGCTATACTGCTCGGCTTCCTGTATATGCTTATCCGCGGCGTTATAACCTGGCGCATACCGGTAACGTTCTTGGCGGTAGTGTTCGTGTTCTCCGCAATACTGGGCAACGATCCCCTGCAGGCGATACTGTGCGGCGGCGTGATGCTCGGCGCGGTGTTCATGGCGACTGATTACACCACCAGCCCCATGAGCGCGAAGGGCCAATTCATCTATGCTGCAGGCTGCGGCATAATAGTTGTTATAATCCGCAACTTCTGTAACTATCCCGAAGGCGTGACCTATGCGATACTTGTTATGAACATAGTCACCCCGCTGCTGGATAAATACGTTAAACCCCGGCTTTATGGCCGCCTGAAGGAGGAAAAGGCCAATGGCTAAAAAAGAAAAGACCGTTTCAAGCGTATTCTTTAACGGAATACTGAACGAGAACCCCACGCTGAGGCTGGTGCTGGGCATATGCCCCACGCTTGCCTCCACCACCAGCGCATCCAACGCCGTTGGCATGGGCCTTGCGGCAACGTTCGTTCTGGTCGGCTCAAACGTGGTCATATCCCTTTTGAGGAATATAATACCGGACAAGATCCGCATTCCCGCGTTCGTCGTGATAATATGCACGTTCGTTACGCTGGTTGAAATGCTGGTTAAGGCGTTCGTTCCCGCGCTTTATGCAAGCCTTGGCATGTTTATACCGCTTATTGTGGTTAACTGCATAATTCTTGCGCGCGCGGAAGCCTTCGCAAGCAAAAACGGCGTGCTGCTGAGCGCCGCGGACGGCCTTGGCATGGGCGCGGGCTTCACGCTTGCCATAACCGTTATAGGCATAGTGCGCGAGCTGCTTGGCAACGGCAGCGTGTTCGGACTGAGCCTGTTCGGCGAAGGGTTCGAGCCTATGCTCCTTTCAATAATGGCTCCCGGCGGCTTCCTTGTGTTCGGACTGGTGCTTGGCGTGGCCAACTACTTTATGAATAAGGCCGAAAAGAAAAAGACTGAGGAGAAAGGAGTGATACGCGCATGAGCGGCATAGCAAAAGTTCTTTTGTTCATGGTAAACTGCGTACTTACCAATAACTTCATATTCTCGCGTTACCTTGGCAATTGCCCCTTCCTGGGCGTATCCAACAAGGTTGAAACGGCAACGGGCATGGGCCTTGCGGTCACGTTCGTAATGGGCCTTGCGTCGCTGTTCACCTACCTTATTTATACTTACATACTGGTGCCCCTCGGGCTGAGCTATCTTTCCACGATAGTTTTCATACTGGTAATAGCCAGCCTTGTGCAGATAGTTGAAATGTTCATCAAAAAGAGCAGCCCTTCCCTTTATAAGGCGCTGGGCATATATCTGCCGCTTATCACCACTAACTGCGCCGTGCTTGGCGTTTGCCTGCTCAACATAGGCAGCCCCATCACCATTGGCGGCGAAGTGCTGGAATTCAACCTGCTCTATTCCGTGCTCAACGGCATATTCGGCGCGCTGGGCTTCCTGCTGGCCATTGTGCTTATGGCGGGCGTTAGGGAAAGGCTTGAAACTTCCAAAATTCCGGATTGCCTTAAAGGCTTCTCCAGCTCACTGATAATTGCCGGCCTGATGTCCGTGGCGTTCATGGGCTTCGCGGGCCTTGGCGCGTAAGGAGGGAACGAAATGGATTGGATCCCTGTAGTACTTGCACTGGGCGTGCTTGGCGTTGTAGGATTGATATTCGGCATACTGCTTGAAGTTGCGGATAAAAAGCTGGCCGTTGAGGTGGACCCGAGGATATCCAAAGTGGGCGAAGCTCTGGGCGGCGCCAACTGCGGCGCCTGCGGCTACGCGGGCTGCGCTGCGCTGGCGGAAGCAATAGTCAGCGGCGAAGCGAAGCCGAATGCCTGCCCCGCGGCTAATATGGCAGCCATAAGCGAAGCGCTGGGCATTACCGTTGAAGAAGGCGAAAAGATGGTTGCCCGCGTAATATGCCAGGGTCACAACGGCGTGGCTAAGGAAAGGTATAAATACGACGGATACACCAGCTGCGCCACCGCCGCATCCATGGCGGGCGGCCCGAAGGAATGCGCGTATGCGTGCATAGGCCTGGGCGATTGTATGCGCGTTTGCAGCTTCGGCGCAATAAGCATGAACAACGGCATCGCCAGCATAGACCCCAATGTTTGCGTTGCCTGCGGCAACTGCGAAAAGGCCTGCCCCCGCAGCGCCATAAGGATAATCCCCGCGGAGACGAAGGTCCTTGTGCTCTGCCGCAATAAGGACATAGGCCGCGTTGCCCGCGCCGCCTGCATGAAGGCGTGCATAGGCTGCGGACGCTGCGTGAAGGAATGCAAATACGGCGCCATCGCCGTGGAAGACGGCTATGCCCGTATTGATCCCGAAAAGTGCACCCGCTGCGGCGCCTGTGCCAAGGTTTGCCCCTGCGGCTGCATAATAGATTATTCCGTCACCGCCGAGGATAAAGCGGAGTAAAATAATAAAAATGCAACTCAAGGCCTCCCGATGGGGAGGCCCTTTGTTATATGCTTATTTTGTAAAAAATGATTTTATCAAACATAAAGTGTTCATAAATCGCGCCCACGTTTTTATAATATAATGTAAAAATGACCATGCGCAAGCGCTTCGACAAAGTTCGACGTTCAAAAATCTCAATAGCTAAAAACTGCCTGTTTTGGGCAAAATATGCTTGACATAATTTTGCGTTGTATGATAACATAAACCCAACAAAGAACCACCGTAACCAATTTAACTTTAAGATTAATCGTAAACCCGTTGCCCGTTCCCTAATCGGAACGATATGAACCCGCAGGACCGACCAACACCAAGGAGGCTGATTCCATTGCGCCGTTAATGTTTTACTCCTATACGGAGATGCTGCAACATTAACCCATACGACCAAAATGGAGGTAAAACATGAAAAAATACCTATCGCTTGCCCTTAGTGCCATAATGGTACTTTCCCTCTTTGCTGCCATCGCTATGGCGAGGGCAGAAATTTGCCCTCAGTGCGACCAAGGTACTATGCATTCTTGGATAGGATATGACTATCAAGAAAGCAAGTCCCCCTGCACACATGGTGTCAACGAATACGATTATACAATCGAGAAATTTAGAGTGTACTACACCGGGTGTTCTGTTTGTAGTAACAATTATGAAGAACGCCGCGAACTTGTTTCTGTAACAGTTTCTTGCGGTAAGCATTAACAAATTACAATATTAGGCGTTGCGGATTTAATGCAACGCCTAATACTCATTTTGTGGGGGATTTTATGCTATCCATGCACCTGCGTCAGCTTTTCCGCAAGCCTTTGCGTACAATACTATACTTTATGGTATTGGTAATTCTTACGGCTTTTTTCTGCACAAGCTTGAACTTGTATATGAATAGTCAATACAATCTCAGGCTTGCCGATGAAACATATACAACCATAGCTGTAATGGAACTTTATGCGGACGTGGACAGCTATGGCAATCTGATTAGTAATATCACTAAGGCTGATGATTATGCCGGATATTATGCGCTTACGGTTTATGGATATGATTTAGAACCCATAATAAATGCGCCAAGCGTAAAGAAATATGAGCTGAGGGCGCGATACGGAGCGTTCAGTGAAAACAACATTGCAAAAAAATTGGATGAAAACATCCGTGGGCTGATAGTTCCATATTACAATGAAGATGTGCTGCATTTTAAGCTTAATATTGATAATAATTCCATGCTTGACCCTTATAATGCAGGGCAAGAGATAACACCGAACCTGACCCCCAACGGATTTGCTCTTCCGGATTTAGTTCTAAGAGGGATTTATTCTGATCGAGAAAAGCATTGGCTAATTTCATTTGTGTTTGATGTTATAGATACCGCCACAGATGCATTCTTAACAAAAGATAAGAATGCGGGGCGCATAAATGCCGGTGTTGACATAAGTGGGGAATATATATTTGAGCATTATACAGATGCGTTAAAAAAACTTAACTATACAGATCCGTCACAAAATTATGTATACCTTGAGCCTGATGTTGAGTATATTGGAGTTATACGCGCTCTCCACGGAAATGCGGGCAGAGGTGAATTTGGGACTGAGATGCTCGGCAAAAATACAATTACGCAGATGTTCTTTGAAGCAGACGTATTTTTTACCAAACCTGCATATAGGTATCAAAAAGGGAGAAACGCAAATCAAGAATTTGTCGGTAAAATTTATACGGAAGAACACCCATTTTGGTTATATAAATATGAAGATGTAGAGAATGACCCTGAGTTGAAAGAAAAATATGAGCAAATAAGCAGAGCATATTATATCAATTCACGGTCTTTTGGCGTAACGACCACAAATGATATTACCGGCATTCCGGCATTTAACCTTGGCAACATGTTTATAAGGGAGGGCCACGCCATTTCGGACGAAGAATTTGCTTCCGGTGCAAAAGTTTGCATGATAAGCAAGGAGCAAGCCGTTGTGCAGAATTGGAAAGTCGGGCAGAAAATAAATTTCAACTTTTATGAATATGGTTTCTTTACCAATGCCACGTTTTGGAATTCACAGCTTTCACCCCGCTACATCTACACCTCCCCCGACAACTTCTTCGACAGCGGCGAATATGAGGTTGTCGGCATA